>QGCY01000181.1_pt1 | contig 12402 bp, 8 predicted proteins | sample 4708041 | NCBI WGS metagenome assembly QGCY01 (sample SAMN08941164, study PRJNA450518) | Sediment metagenome, whole genome shotgun sequencing project. | biome: grassland soil; feature: grassland; material: soil; isolation source: soil 14 days enrichment with methanethiol and mixed carbon source ... | reverse complement strand
CCCGCCATGAACGGAATATTTATCTTCTGCCGTTATACGAACCGAAGCCAGAATACTTTGAAAAACAGGAAACCATTTTAGATAAGAATCATATTCTGCGGCACATTCAAACGCATATAACTTACCGTTCTCAATACCCGCAACAGCAAAGCCACGCTTCAAAACACGAGGCCCACCGCTAGAGATATAACTAAAATCAGCACGGCTTGCAAAAACATCACCCATTCCCACCGGAATGGCACGATGAACAACACCAGCCTCTTGCAAACCTAAATATTCACTCCAAAAATCATCCGATACGTTAACACGCTGAATTTGCGGCGCATAACGATGCGGCAGCACATTAAAACGTGTCTCAGCCTGTACATTTAAACGGCAAGACGCAAAATTATTAACGCCCGGCGCATTAATTGTCAGCACATCTCCAAATTTCTGGTTATGGGCAAACTTCCATTCATCTGGAAAAACAACATGCGCCGACACATCTTTATTTTTCCAAACAAAGACCTCGGCCTTTGCGGAAATCAACGGCGCAGAACACAACAAGGCAAAAGCCAAAGTGGATAAACAGATTTTTTTAATCATCATCGAAATACTCCCAGAGAATACGGGCAAGACCATTATGCCTTATTTCGAATCATTATGCCACCGGAAGGTTAAAAATTTTATTAACGCAAAACGAAAATGAATTTTTAAACGTATTGATCAGGGGATAACTAAAAAAAGCAAAGAAAAGAGTAAATTTCCTTCAAATCGAAAGCGCAAAGAACACGCGATCAGGAAAGAAAAATTGGTGGGCCCGGGGAGACTTGAACTCCCGACCAATCCGTTATGAGCGGACTGCTCTAACCAACTGAGCTACAGGCCCTTAAAAGGGATCTCAAATAGAAACCCTAAAACAAGTCTAGCGCATATGCGCCCCGTGTTTTAGCAAGTCTTAGGCCTTTGAATCAAGCGGCAAAATCAATTGCGCATAAAGCATCATCAAAAACAAATCCATCGGGATCGACCAAATCACCACATCAAAGCCGTGAATATAAGCATGCCCTTTTAAAATCAACAGCATACTCACCCCACCCAAAAAGCCGACACCCACACCAGCGGCAAGCCCATCAAGCAAGCGCCGCTGCATAACAGCCATCTTCGCACGCCCCTGACGGATATAGCCCCACAGCCACACAAAAAACGGCGCTAATAAGAAAATATGGGGCAAAGAAAGCTCCTTACCTGAGATCAAATACCCCCCCAGCACGCCCCAAAACGAGGCTTTCGTGCTTTCTAATATCTCACCGTGACGGCCAGCCAGCGTTTCCCCACCATAAGCGCGCATTTCATAGCGCGCACGCAGCGCCTGCAACGGATCCGAGCTCACTGCCTCAAGCGCATGATAATGCATCCACATCGCACCCAGCGCGCCACATAAACAAAACAGCCCGACCACAAAAGAAACCACAAACCAGCGCTTAACACCCCAGTTTTCATACAGCGCATAAAAAGCAATCGCAGCCAACACCGCCATCATGCATGGCGCAACATATTCATAGCCCATCAAAACCTTAATCAAAACGGCGCTGGCCGCCAACACGCCTACTCCCAAAACGTAGGCCCAACGGATATGGCCCCGCATTCGAGCAAAATACAGCCCCCACAACGCTATCAAAAAGGGCAAAAACCACGACCACATCATCCACCACATCGAGCGTCCAAAAAAGCCTAAGACCGGCTGAAATAAAAGCAAGCCCAACAAAACAAGCCAGCCATGCGCAGGGCTCATCACCTTAGCGACCCATAAGATAACCCCCGCCAGCACCAAAGCATTCACCAAGGCCACCAAATGCTGGGAAATCAAATTATAGTAATAATAATCCAACCGCTGAAGACGCTTGTGCCACCGACTCCCCGGCCGCGCTTTTTCCAACACCACGCCTTTAATCTTCTCAAGCCCGCGCCACAGCGGAAACATCAAATCATCTTGCAACCCATAATGAGAAATATAACCCGTCACAGCATCTTCGCCGCCCTCAAGGCGGGCTTTGAACTCCGCATAATCGTCGCGATCAACCGAGCGATGCAACATATCGACATGATTGTAATGAAGCATAAACCCGCCCTCAGCCGCTGTGCCGTGCTCAAGGTTATAAATCAAACGAGAGAACACAAAACGCTCGGACGGGAACTCCTGATCCAGATATTTATCGAACGGTAAAGCGCTAAAATAATGACCGGAAAAGTTGAGAAACAACACCAAAACAGACAGCAAAAACAGCCACATCGGACGATTAAAAAAAGAACGGACCGTTTTATTAATCATGATTTTTTACCTTAAACACCCAATATTTAGATAAGAAAAATGTAATCGACGCCGCACAAATCGACCCAATCGCAACGGCGAGGAACGGATAGACATGAAACCATCCCGCCGCATGCAACAAACCATTATAAATCAAAAAGTTACCCCCTTGTGCTATAGCAACACACGCAATATACATTTTAAAAGAGCGTCGCACGCAACTTGCCCCCGCTTGAAATGTATGATGCTTATTCAAAAAGAACGTCACGACGACAGCCATTACAATGGCCGGCATACGCGCATAAAAAGCATGCACCCCAAACGCACTGACCAATAATTGCGTCAAACCCGCATCAATCAAAAAGCCAATCGCCCCGACCATTAAAAAACTAAAAGCCTGCCGTTTCATTCACCTTGCTCCGACACCGATGAAAACGAAAGATACGCCAAACGCACAGCCTCTAATCGACCGCGGCTCACCGTATCAAGGATAACACCACACACGAAACTTAAAACCGCGCTCAACATCACCCCAACACTTAACACCGCCGTAGGAAGACGCGGCACCAAGCCAGTATCGAGATACTCCAGCACTACAGGCATGCCAACAGCTAACGATAGACAGCTCAAGACCAACGCCAGCGCACCAAAAAACCAAAAGGGCTTAATTTCCTTAAAGAAAAACAGAATAAAACTTAAAATCCGCACCCCGTCTTTATAGGTCGACAGCTTACTCTCCGTCCCTTCAGCGCGATCAAAATAGCGGGTCGGAAGCTCTACCACAGGCAAACGCAATTTCAGCGCATGAATAGTAAGCTCCGTCTCGGTTTCAAAACCATGAGCAAATGCCGGAAAACTTTTCACAAAACGGCGAGAAAACACCCGATACCCTGAGAGCATATCCTCAACGCCTGCGCCAAATAACAAGCGAACAGCAAAGTTCAACATCCGGTTACCAAAGCGATGACCAGGGCGATATAGATTATCGCCCTCATCTTGGGATCGTGCCCCGATCACCATATCGGCATTATCGCTTTTCAAGCGCTCAATCAACATGGGCGCGGCATCGGCATCATACGTTCCATCGCCATCGGCCATCACGTAAATATCGGCATCAATATCGGCAAACATCCGGCGCACGACATTGCCCTTGCCTTTGAAAGGCTCATGCCGGACGATTGCCCCGGCCTTTAAAGCAACCGCCGCCGTTTGATCGGTAGAGTTATTATCATAGACATAGATGCGCGCTTGAGGCAGCGCCTTACGAAACGCTGTAACAACCCCTTCAATCGCAGCTTCTTCATTATAACAAGGCAAAAGCACAGCGATGGTCATGGCAATAAACTCCCTTAAAGAGAATATTAGGTATCGAGGAAACTACGCAACTTACGTGAGCGAGATGGGTGCTTCAGCTTACGCAAAGCCTTGGCTTCAATCTGACGAATACGCTCACGCGTCACGTTAAATTGCTGCCCGACCTCTTCCAGCGTGTGGTCGGTATTCATACCAATACCAAAACGCATCCGCAGCACACGTTCCTCACGCGGGGTAAGCGATGCCAGCACGCGGGTTGTTGTCTCACGCAGGTTGGAATGAATAGCCGAATCAATCGGCGCAATCGCATTTTTATCCTCGATAAAATCACCCAAAGACGAATCTTCTTCATCACCAACCGGTGTCTCCAAAGATACAGGCTCTTTAGCAATTTTCAGAACCTTACGAACCTTATCCAAAGGCATATGCAAACGCACAGAAAGCTCTTCCGGTGTAGGTTCACGGCCGATTTCATGCATCATCTGACGCGATGTACGCACCAACTTATTGATCGTTTCAATCATATGCACCGGAATACGAATCGTACGGGCCTGATCCGCAATCGAACGCGTAATCGCTTGGCGAATCCACCATGTCGCATAAGTTGAGAATTTATAACCACGGCGATATTCAAATTTATCAACCGCCTTCATCAAGCCAATATTTCCTTCCTGAATCAAATCAAGAAACTGAAGGCCACGGTTTGTGTATTTCTTCGCAATCGAAATCACCAATCGCAAATTCGCCTCAACCATTTCTTTCTTGGCGCGTGCGGCTTCTTTCTCACCTTTTTGCACGGTGCCTACAATGCGGCGAAACTCACCAATCGGCAACATCGCTTCATCCGAAACAGAGGCGATCTGATCACGAATTTTTACAACCTGGTCAACATGATTTTCAGCAAATTTAGCCCAGTTTTTATTCAAACCACTCACGCGCTCCAACCAGCCTGGATCAAGCTCAACGCCGTAATATTCTTTCAAGAAATCTTCGCGCTTCACTTTACAATCCACAGCCATGCGCATCATTTTCCCCTCTTGGGAAACAAGCTCACGATTCATGGAGTAAAGACGTTCAATCAACTGCTCAATCCGAGGATTGCTAAGGTGGACTTCATCCATCAGCTCAACCAACGCATCACGATAGCCTTCATATTTTTTATTGATTGCCGCCGAAGGTTCATCCCCTTTCAGCAAAACATCCAAGCGCTCCTGCTGGACCTTACGCATTTGCTTATAGGTTTTCTTAATCTTGGCAAAAACTTCAAAAACTTGCGGTGCAAGTTCTTCTTCCATCGCAGACAAAGAAATCGGATTAGCGTCATCTTCGTCGCTATTCTCATCGTTAGTCTCGCCTTCTGCGTTTTCTTCCGAATCATCGCCATCTGTTTCATCGGTAACAGCACCGATCTCATCAACTTCGCTTTCTGGGTCTGCATCTTCGTTATATGTTGCATCCAAATCGATGACCTCACGCAACAAGATATCACCAGCTTCCAGTGCTTCATACCATGCAATCATCGATTCAATCGCAAGCGGGCTCTCACAGATCCCGCCAATCATCATGGCACGACCGGCTTCAATCCGTTTGGCAATCGCAATCTCACCTTCACGCGACAGCAACTCAACTGCGCCCATCTCGCGCAAATACATACGAACAGGATCATCAGTACGCCCTGTATCATCATCTTTGATATTACCACCAGCCTCATAATCGCCTTGCTGGTCTTCGTCAGAATCATCGCTATCATCGTCAGAAGACTTTGATTTAGTCTTCGGCGTTTCATCCTCATCTGAAAAATCATCTTCATTCTCGACCAGCTGCACGCCCATATCAGACAAAGCTGCCATGGCATCATCAATCTGCTCGGAAGTAAAATTTTCAGCCGGCAATGCCTCATTAATGGCATCATAGGTTAGAAAACCTTTATCCTTGCCTTGCTGTACCAACGCTTTAATCACGCTAGCAAAAGACCCCTTAGATACACCGGCATCGGCGCTATCATTATTATTTCTTTTTTTGCTCACTGCCAAATTTCCACTCGCTCCTGAAGCCATTATCTATAACTGCTCCATATCCCAATGATTAAATCCTTATTCGCCTGAAAACAAAAGACATTTTCTAAAACTATCCCTTACCTTCATACGAGCCCCTCTTTACGCCGTCGCCCCGCTCAAGCACTTACTTTTCCTAAGCCTCTTCAATGGCGCGTTTCCATCGATCGACTTCCCCTCCACGGGTGCGCCCTGCTTCCATCGCCTGCCACACATCTTTCCATTTAGAGGCAATCTCTCCGACATCAAGTGCAGACGAATCAGTTACAGGCGCAGCAAAAGCGGCATGAACATATAGTTTTTCACTTAAAATGTCACCCCCTTCTTTTGAGAGACCCTTCTTATCCAAATAATCCAGCAATGCAGCGCGGTCGATGGCAGGATCTTGCGATAAAACCAGCAAAGTCTGTTCTTTAAGCCGGGCTAGCCCCGGATCCAAGAAGCTCAGCGCCGCAGCTTGCTCTTCCACTTGATCAAACAAATAAGGGTGATTAATCAATGCCGCCAATAATATCTTTTCATGCAACCCATTCAAAACCGGTACATTAGGGCGCTGCAACAGTGATTTGGGCTTATTAGCGGGCGCTCGCCCACCTTTGTTATTTTTATGACGGTTTTGATAATGACCAAAAAACGTATCGGATATCCGCTGATCAATCAAAGATTTATAATGACGACGAACCTCTTCATGCGTAATACCTTCCGCCAACTTCTTTAAATCCTGTGCAAAAGATGCTCTGGCTTCCGGTCGATCAAAATCGCGACCTTGTGCTTGCTCCGCCCATAGATAATCCAACAACGAAACCGATCGCTGCAAAATAGCCTTTAACCCTTTTTGTCCGCCAGATTTGAGCAAACTATCCGGATCTTCACCCTCCGGCATAAATGCAAAACGAACAGAGCGCCCCGGCTCTAACAAAGGAATAATACGCTCACACGCGCGCCACGCTGCCTGACGCCCGGCACGATCTCCGTCAAAACACAAAACAGGCTCGCGCAAGCCGTCAGGAATCATCGCCCATAATTGTTGAATTTGCGTCTCCGTCAGTGCCGTTCCCATCGATGCCACCGCCCCGGCAAAGCCATATTGATGGCAAGCCACGACATCCATATATCCTTCCACAACCAATAAACGGTGCCCATCGCGCGCTGCCTTACGGGCTTTATCCTCGCCATATAGGATGCTCCCTTTATCAAAAAGCGGTGTGTCGGGTGAATTCAAATATTTAGGCGGCGTAAAATCATCATGGGATGGCGCTTGCAAATGATCTGGTAGCGCCCGGCCACCAAAAGCAATACAGCGTCCTCGCCGATCCCGTACAGGAAAAACCACGCGTTCCCGAAAAAAAGCATAAGGTTTGCCGCCTCGCTTCGATGGCTTGACTAGGCCTAAGGCAATCAAATCTTTATCCACAAAGCCCTGTGCCTGCATATAAGCAATAAAAACCTGCCCATCCACGGGAGCAAACCCCACATCAAAACGCTGGATTGTTTCTGCACTCAACCCGCGCATTTGCACATAATCTAAAATTGTTTGATGAGAAGGTTGCTGAAGCTGCATCGCAAACCAACGTGCAGCTTCTTCCATTAACATATAATGGTCTTTTGCCTGCTCCGCCCGCGCGATGGCTCTAGGGTCTTCCTGTGGCACTTGTAAATTAGCTTGCGCCGCCAAGGATTCGACCGCATCGCGAAACGATAAATTATCATGCTCCATCACGAATTTAATAACGTCACCATGCGCCCCACAACCAAAGCAATGATAAAACTGTTTATCATCATTAATTGTAAAAGACGGCGTTTTTTCGTGGTGAAACGGGCAACAAGCTTTAAATTCGCGTCCAGCGCGAGTGACCTTCACGCGCCCCCCGATCACTTCCGATAAGGGCACACGATTGCGAATTTCATCTAAAAACGATGCAGGGTAAGCCATCCCCTATTCATAGCGCTTTTAAGTGGTTCCGTCATCCGTTTTATGCATAAAACCACAAGCAAACCGCGTGATGCCTGCATCATATAAGAAATTGCGAAAAAGTAATCAAAAAGTACTTTTTATGCTTGATTTAGCGCATATATCACCATATAAGATGCCCAGACTAGTGATTTACCCTTCAATGAAATTTGCACTGCAACGCAAAACTTGTTAAGATTAGGGAAAATTAGAAAGCGCATAACGCTTTTGCTGGGGATGGGCCCCCAAAATAAAAAACTGATTATTTATTAGAGAGTGTGCAGAGATGCCAAAAGTGTTTAACCCCGATCAAAAAATTCAAATCGTTGAGTATGGTGGCGACAAACAAGTCGAGCTATCTTTTTCGACGCTTGTGAAGAACTTTGTTGGCTTCTTTTCGAACAAGACCGGCAAATAATAATAAACAAACAAAACATCTAAAAAAACAAGTCCTCCTGCCAAATGCGAAGGACTTGTTTTTGTATCATTTTCCCACACAAGTGCGGCCTATTTCAGTTGTTCTCGTACCAAGCCACCAGCTTTAGCCATATCAACCCGACCAGCATAACGCTCTTTTAATAAGCCCATCACTTTTCCCATATCCTTAATCGTCTGCGTGTTTGTTTCTTCAATCAACGCAGCGACCACCGCGGTAAGCTCACCTTCTTCCAAAGGCTCCGGTAAAAAGCGACGAATCACTTTGACTTCTTCGTCTTCACGTTCCGCTAAATCTTCACGCCCCGCCTTACGATAAGTCTGAGCAGACTCTCCGCGCTGCTTAATCATCGTTTGCAGCATGGATAAAACCTCATTCTCACTCACCCCATCACTACGCCCCTCTGAACGCAACGCAACATCACGGTCCTTAAGGGCTGCAAGGATTAAACGCAGCGTTGAAACCGCAATAATATCCTTGCTTTTCATGGCCTCTTTAAGAGCATTATTAAATTCTTGTCGTTTATTCACGATTTTTCTTTCCTTTATTGGTCTCTTCATTTATAGAATACGCTTCTAGCGAAACCCTCAGCTAGAAAGACATGAAGTCATGCCGGACTTTTCTAATATAAAACGCCCCGAAGAAGCAACGGGTGTTATCATTCTCACCGACGGAACTGTTATTTGGGGCCATGGATTTGGTGCCCCTACCGCCAAAGTTGGTGAGGTCTGTTTTAACACCTCTTTAACCGGATACCAAGAGGTTTTAACCGACCCTAGCTATGCCGGACAAATCATTACCTTCACCTTTCCCCACATCGGAAATGTCGGCACCAACGCTGATGACCATGAAACTTTAAACCCAGCGGCGCGTGGCATGATCGTACGCGAAGATCTAACCGATCCATCAAGCTGGCGGGCACAATCACATCTGGATGCCTGGCTAAAAGAACATAACCTACCAGGCATCAGTGGCATTGACACACGGGCCCTTACCCGTCTGATCCGCGACAACGGAGCCCCCAATGGCCTGATTGCATATGATCCAGACGGAAACTTTGATCTGAATGCTTTATATGAACAAGCCAAAGCCTTCCCCGGCCTTGATGGGCTAGACCTAGCCAAAGAAGTCACCTGCAAAGGTGCCTACCCATGGAATGAAAGCCTTTGGTCAATCAAAGACGGATACAGCACCCAAAACGCGCCAGTTAAAAAAGTTGTCGCCATCGATTATGGTGCCAAGCGCAACATTCTACGCTGCTTAGCCAATACGGGCTGTGAAGTCATTGTCGTCCCTGCCACGGCCACCGCCGAAGATGTACTAGCCCACAAACCAGATGGCGTCTTTCTATCCAACGGCCCTGGCGATCCCTCGGCAACGGGCAAATATGCCGTCCCAATGATCCAAGCCATCATCGAATCAGGAACACCCCTCTTCGGCATTTGCCTTGGCCACCAATTACTGGCCCTGGCCTTGGGCGGAAAAACCCGCAAAATGCATCTCGGCCACCGCGGCGGCAACCACCCTGTCCAAGATCTAGAAACAGGAAAAGTGGAGATCACCTCGCAAAATCACGGCTTTGAAGTCATCGAAGACAGCTTGCCTGATAATGTCGTCATAACCCATACCAGCTTGTTTGATAAATCGAACGAAGGTCTTCGCCTCGAAGGGAAGCCAGTCTTCTCGGTACAGTATCACCCAGAAGCCTCCCCCGGCCCTGAAGACAGTTATTACCTGTTCGAACGCTTTATGGACCTCATGAACGATCCTAAAACAGCAAAAGCAGCATAAAGAACGCCCCTCAACCCAGAAAACAAAAACAGAGTAGATATGCCAAAAAGAACCGACATAAAATCCATCGCTATCATCGGGGCGGGCCCCATCATTATCGGCCAAGCCTGTGAGTTTGACTACTCTGGAACCCAAGCTTGTAAAGCGCTTCGCGAAGAAGGCTACCGGATCATCCTGATTAACTCGAACCCGGCCACCATCATGACCGACCCGAGCATGGCTGACGCCACCTATATCGAACCAATCACTCCCAAAGTCGTCGCCAAAATCTTGGAAAAAGAACGTCCGGATGCATTACTGCCCACCATGGGGGGACAGACTGCGCTCAACACCGCCTTAGCATTAGACGCTGACGGCACACTGGAGCGTTTGGGCATTGAGATGATCGGCGCGAAAGCCGAGGTCATTGACAAAGCCGAAGATCGTGAGAAGTTCAAGGTCTGCATGGATGAAATTGGCCTTGAAAGCGCGCGTAGCCGTACAGTGCACTCCATGGAAGAAGCACGTGAAGCTTTGAAAGAGATTGGCCTACCCAACATCATTCGTCCGTCCTTTACAATGGGCGGCACAGGCGGCGGCATTGCCTATAACAAGGCCGAGTTCGAGCATATCGTTGCTGAAGGCCTTGATGCCTCCCCCACCACAGAAGTATTAATCGAAGAATCGATGCTGGGCTGGAAAGAATATGAGATGGAAGTCGTGCGTGACAAAAACGATAACTGCATCATCATCTGCTCGATTGAAAATATTGACCCCATGGGCGTTCATACCGGCGATTCCATCACCGTGGCTCCAGCGCTCACGCTGACGGATAAAGAATATCAGATTATGCGCAATGCCTCCCTTAAAGTGCTACGTGAAATTGGCGTGGAAACCGGTGGCTCGAATGTACAGTTTGCGGTGAACCCTGCGGACGGCCGCATGATCGTCATTGAAATGAACCCACGCGTCAGCCGTTCTTCGGCGCTGGCATCCAAAGCGACAGGCTTCCCGATTGCAAAAATTGCTGCCAAACTGGCCGTCGGCTATACGCTAGATGAGCTCGGCAATGACATCACCGGCGGCAAGACCCCTGCTAGTTTTGAGCCTACGATTGATTACGTCGTCACAAAAATCCCACGCTTTGCGTTTGAAAAATTTGCTGGTGCAAAAGACACATTAACCACCGCAATGAAATCCGTCGGCGAAGCCATGGCGATTGGCCGCAGCTTCGAAGAAAGTCTACAAAAAGCCCTGCGCTCTTTAGAAAAAGGCTTTAACGGTCTACAGCCTATCAATATTCCCGGTGCGTCCAGCGATAACCCGGACATCCGCCGCGATGCGGTGCGGGCAAAACTCGCCACCCCAACAGCTGAGCGCATATTATATGTTGGCGAAGCTTTCCGTATGGGCTTTAGCGTTGAAGATATTCACAACGCCACTAAAATCGACCCATGGTTTTTACAACGCATGGAAAGAATCATCCAAACAGAACAAGCCATCAAAGAAAACGGCTTACCAAACACGGCTCAAGACTGGATGCGCGTGAAAAAACTGGGCTTTTCCGACGCCCAATTGGCCGACCTTACCGGCCAAGGGGAACAGGCCATCCGTGAAAACCGTCATAGCCATAACATTCGCCCGGTTTACAAGCGTGTTGATACGTGCGCCGCTGAAATCCCATCTGGCACGCCGTACATGTATAGCTGCTATGAAGGCAATGGAATGCAACCCGCCGAAAGTGAAATTGACCCATCCGATAAGGAAAAAGTTATTATTCTAGGCGGTGGCCCGAACCGCATCGGCCAAGGTATTGAATTTGACTATTGCTGTGTTCACGCAGCCTTCGCCTTACGCGATGCAGGCTATGAAACCATCATGGTTAACTGCAACCCTGAAACAGTCTCCACCGACTATGACACATCCGATCGCCTCTATTTCGAACCTTTAACCGAAGAAGACGTGATTGAGCTGATCCGCGCAGAACAAAACAGCGGCAAGGTAAAAGGCGTCATCGTACAACTCGGTGGACAAACCCCGTTAAAGCTATCCCACGCGCTCCAAAACGCCGGCATTCCCATTCTGGGCACCGACCCTGATGCTATTGACCTTGCCGAAGACCGTGAGCGCTTCCAACAATTGCTACATGATGTAAAGCTACGCCAGCCACCGAATGACTTGGCGCGCTCCGCACAAGAGGCCCTTGAAAAAGCCGAAGCCATTGGCTTCCCGTTGGTCATCCGTCCTTCCTACGTCTTAGGGGGTCAGGGCATGGAAATCGTCCATAACATGGAGGAACTCAAACGTTACATCGATAACGCCGTGCTGGTCTCAGGTGACAATCCGGTCTTGCTGGATCGTTACTTAAAAAGCGCCATTGAAATTGACGTCGATGCCCTATGCGATGGCGATGATGTTTATGTCGCCGGCATCATGGAGCATATCGAAGAAGCAGGCATTCACTCAGGTGATAGCGCTTGCGTCTTACCCCCCCATTCCCTACCGCAAGAAACAGTCGATGAAATGGCGGCCCAAGCCATCATCTTGGCCAAAGCGCTTCACGTTAAAGGGTTAATGAACATCCAGT
>QGCY01000180.1_pt1 | contig 12420 bp, 12 predicted proteins | sample 4708041 | NCBI WGS metagenome assembly QGCY01 (sample SAMN08941164, study PRJNA450518) | Sediment metagenome, whole genome shotgun sequencing project. | biome: grassland soil; feature: grassland; material: soil; isolation source: soil 14 days enrichment with methanethiol and mixed carbon source ... | reverse complement strand
ACCTTATGATGAAAAGGTATTAAGCAATCCTAAAAAATATGTTTTAGAGCCTGGAGGATTTATCTTTTTTGCAAAATACAATACTAAAATTGTGGGTGTGGTTTCAATCATCAACCAAAAAACTTTTTACGAGTTGAGTAAAATGGCAGTGGCTCCTAAATTTCAGGGCTTAAAAATAGGGTTAAAACTAATGGAGTTTTCAATTGATTTTGCAAAAAAACAACACTGGAAAAGTATAACTTTATACTCTCATAGAAGTTTGGTGCCTGCCATTAACTTGTATAAAAAAATGGGCTTTAAAGAAATACCTGTAGAAGAAAATTCGCATTACGAACGTTCTGATATTAAAATGATTTTAGAGTTATAAAAGTAGGTTTCAGAACGATTTTGTGTATGGTTAGTTGCGGTTTTGTGTGAGAGGAATTTCCGAAGGAAAATCAGAAGTTAGCAAACGAGCAACTAATATTGGTTTAGGTAAAACTAGCAATTTTTTTTATACGTTGTTACCATTAGTTTTTATCTATTTATATTTTGAACTCGTTCGACTTTGTTCTTTCCGTTTAAGAAAATAACAAATTCGTAATGGTCTAACATTGCATAATTATCTGGGTCAGGTGCAACATAACAAATTGTGTTTTTAGTCCAACAATCAGTTGTGTATTCAGTTCCTAACAATTCAATTATCTCATTTTTTGTTTTTCCATTGAGTTTTTTATTCTTTTCTAAATCATTAATCATTCTATATCTTGAATTCACATTTTCAATCCAGTCTTTTGAATTAAATTCCTTTGACCTTAAAATAGGGTCAATTACTCCGTAACAAATTCCAATCATTAAAATTGTCAAAAAAAATGGCATTAAAAATGTCGCCAGAGTTGAATACAATTTGATGTTTTTGATTCGGATTTTTTTTATCAAAAACTTTCTATATAAGAAGTAAGAAGGAATCAAGAAAAGAACCTGAATTACAATAAATATAAAAATCAGTTTAATCATTTTGGTATTTCTGTCAAATTAATGGCAACTAGCGGCTATACCCACCTTTTTCTAAATTATGCATTACAAGCATTTTACAAAAAATAAACCTAGCGTTTCGTTTTTATTTTTGTTTATTTCTTTTGCTAGATTACTAATTTGTTTGTTTAATATTAGCTGCTGTGGTTGTGCATAAATTTACTAAATAATTACTTACAATGAAAGGCTATAAGGGCTTTCGTAAGTAAGCTAAAAGCAGCAATTTTTTTTATATTTTGTTAGCCACTGTTTTTATTTTTCAAAAATTCTTGATAAAAAGCCTTTTTTCTTATTCTTGATTACCCAAACTAATTCGGTTGGATGTCTTTCCGTAAATTGATTCGCCCCAAACTTTCCCCAAGCAAAACCATCTTTATTTTTGCCCTTTCTCAAGTCAGCAACAGTCCATTCGTCTCCGTCAAATTTTTTCAGAAAATCTCTAAATTCAGGATTCTTATTTTTAAATTCAGTTTTGGATGAACACAATTGGTTTTCGTCCCAAATTGTCATAACGGTTTTGTCGTGAATTTCATTCATATGACATTTGTCTGGCCTTTCATAAAATTCCAACAAGTGCTTTAGATATTCATTCAAGTTTTGTGAGTGAACAACAAATACTGCTGGGTCGTGACAAGCAAAGAACACTTTATTAGGTTTTCCATTATCATTCAAGTCCAAAATCCAATGATTTCCAAATCCATCGTGTCCAAGCGTAAGAGAATTTGCGGATAATTCCCAAAATCCGAATTGTCCAATTGAGTCGAAATAAACCATTTCAGGTCCATAACCATCCCAACCTTTCGTTTCTTTAAGTATTTCGATTATTTCGCTGTCAATATTTTTATTTGGAAATTGTTTTTTTAGTTGTTCAATTTCGGAATCAGATAATCCATCTTGAAATTCAAGTTGGTATTTATCTCCATCTTCGTCAGTAAAGGTGGATTCTTTTAATTTTCCTATTATTTCAAGATTTGTCATATCGTTTTCTCAAATAACTGCCAACTATCAGCAACACCACCTTTTTCTAAATTATGCATTACAAGCATTTTACAAAAAAACAAATCTAGCGTTTCGTTTATAGTTTTGTTTTATTTCTTTTGCCTGCTTAACGTTGTTGTATAAGGTTTGTTGCGTAGATTTAGTAGTAAAGTTACTAAATAATTATTGACCAAGAAAGTCCGCGAGGACTTTCGCAAGTAAGCCAAAAGCCAGCAATAAATTTTATACGGTGTTGGCATTTCGTTATTTTTCTTCCAAATCTGCAATTAATTTTTCAACTTTTTTTTCAAACTTTTGAGAGTCAAATATTTCTCCACTAAATTCAGAAAAGTCAATTGAATTTACCATTTTTATTTCTTCTATATTTTCCCAAAATTCATCTTTTTTAGTTCTTGGTCTTATTTGTTCTTTCTCTACTTCAAAAAGAAACTTATCTATATGAATAGGGAAAAAAATTGTTTTCCATAATTTTTCTTGTTTTATTCGACCTTGAGTTAATTCAAATTGACAAGCTTGACTTGTTATTGAATTTTTAGATGCAATAAAAAGAATTCTATCAAATTTACTTATGTTTTGCAACATAATACTTTTTAATGGCTTTCCTCCAGGAGCATTTTTTTCCCATAAAAAAGTATTTATGTTATTGTCAATTAACAAATTATTCAAATTATTAGCAAATAAACTATCTTGAAAGGAATAAGATATAAAAATACTAGGTGTATTAGATTTAGTATTTTTTTCAATTTTCTCACCTTTTTTATAATATTTTACGATTGCAATTTTTTCAAATTCAGAGGTTAGTTTTTTCAGATTTTCCTTAGTGAAAGGTATGTAAAATGTCGTATGATATTTACTCCATAGTATTTCTTTATATTTTCGACAAATAGCAATTAATTCAGAATCGTAAGGAAACCCAATACTTAAACAATCTTTCTCTTTATGATATATGTGAGATAATATTACTTTCTTTTTCATTTTTCAGTCTAATGAATGCCAACTAGCGGCCATACCCACCTTTTTCTAAATTATGCATTACAAGCATTTTACAAAAAATAAACCAAGCGTTTCATTTTTATTTTTGTTTATTTCTTTTGCCTGCTTAACGTGTTTATATATGGTTAGTTGCGTGAATTAAGCAACCAATTTAGTAAATAATTACTGACAAAGAAAATCCGCGAGGATTTTCGTAAGTATGCTAGTAGCAAGCAATTAATTTTGTACAGTGTTGTGTGTTCGTTTTTTATTCAGTTTTTATTTTCAATTACAATCATTTCTTTCATTCATTATTGCTCTTTCGTTTAAGTATTTTTGAATAAATTCCTTTGATTTTCCTTCACGATTATATGATGTACTTCCTATTAGGAAATGATATTTTTCCGAATTCCTTTCTACATAAATAGTGTCAGAACATTTGTTTTTAATCACTCTGTCATTTTCTTTAATAAAATCATATAAAAATGCAGGTTTGTAAGCGTAATTCCGACTATTTTCGATTCTATATCTATTTTCTTTATTTGTTAGTAATAAATAAGTATTTCCTTTTTCTTCAAAAATGTCCACAACACTTTCGTCAAAAGTTGTGCTTAAAAACACATCTTCAAATTCTCCTTTTTTAACAGCAGTATAAATTGCAAATCCAATAAGAAAGATAAATAAAAATATAACTGGAAGGTATTCTTTTAGAGTATACTTCTTTCCGTCATATTTTTCAATCATATTTTTCAATTCCTTTTTCTGTTAAGTTCAAAATTTTCAATTCGAAGTTTCTTCGATTCTTAAATGACAACAACGTTTATGTGTATTAAAAGTTGCGATTTTTGTACCATCGTTATTTTCTGAAGGAAAATATAAGATTGCAAAAAAAGCAACAACTATTGGTTAAGCTAAAATTAGCATTTTTTTATACACGGTGTTGGCATTTTGTAGTTTTTTTACATTCTGTATTTCGTTCTCATTAAATTCCATTTTTTCTAAAATTCAAGTTTGAGTGATAATTCCGCCAGTATATTTTTTCAGAATTTAAGTAAATTCAAACGTTTTATAACTCTAAATTTTGCTTAATAGTCGTAAAATTTTCCAAGTAAGAGATTATCTTATATTTTTAGTGTTTTATAAAAATCTATTTTATGAAATTTATGTATAAAATAATAATCCCAAAAATTATAAAAAATCCAATTGCTCCAAATTTAACATCTTTAGATTTTTCAGCGTCTTGATCTTTTTTTATCGCATTATTCATTTTTTCAAAATTGAATCTGTAAATAAAAATTAATCTTAACCAAAAACCTAAAAATGGAAATAATGACATATTTTATGAATCTTTAAAAATATTAATTTTGTTTAAATATCATAGTTTTAGTTTTCCGAGTCTGATTGGACTATGAATGCCAACTAGCGGCCACACCCACCTTTTTCTAAATTATGGATTACAAACATTTTACAAAAAACAAATCTAGCGTTTCGTTTATAGTTTTGTTTTTATTTTTTTTGCCAGGTTACCAATGTTGTTAATTAAGATTTCTTGCTGTGTTTAAGCACTAAAGTTAGCAAATAAAACACAGATAGAAATTCCACGAAGACTTTCGTAAGTAGGCTATAACTAGCAATGAATTATACACATTGTTGTGGTGTCGTTTTTATTTTTACATTCCCACAGTTTCATAGATATAACTAATTCCAGTTTTAGGGTTTCTTAAATATCTTGAACGTTCAAATTCGTCTGTTTGGTCTTTTGCATAAATCAGATAGTTGTGGTCAGGTTTAAACCATTCTGGTAATTTAGTCCAACTTTTCCATTCGTTTCCAACTGTATCAACTTCAAGTCCATTATATTCAACAAATTCGTCAAACCATTTTTTGTCCGATTTGAATTTAAGGAATAACTCATATTCGAGTGTAAAATGAGGTGATTGATAATATTCGCCTTTAATCAATTCAATTTCTTTTGGCGGTTCGTTGCCAGACCAATATTTATAAGCTTTTTCAGCATTTTTTGTTTCTGTTGAGAAACAACTAACCAAAAGGAAAATAGTTCCAATTAATGATATTTTTTTTAATAGTTTCATTTTTTCATTTCAGTTTGATATTTTTCTCTGTCGGTCGAATGAATTCCGAAAATTGTAATTCCGCTGTCAAATATTTTAACGTCAAAATCTCGTTTTGTTAAATATCTGTCATCCAAATCATTTGACATATAAGCAAAGCCTAAAAATAAAACTCCAAAACCAATCCAAAATACTTTAGAAATCAGTTTAGATATGTTGATTTTCCAAAATCGGTTTATAGTCCAAGTTATTATTAACCAAAAAGCAAAATAGGTCAACAAATTAATTGTCATTTCAGTCAGAAAATATTGGGTTGACATAGAAGTATGAAATCCTTCGCATTTATAAATCATTGGGAATCCATAAAAGAAAACATCTTTTGCGTCAATTGCTATTCCGTAAGACCATTTCGTTATAATTCCGAATGAAATTAAAGTCAAAGGTAAGGTCAGTCGAAATATTAATTTTTTCATTTATTCAATTCAGAAGTTTGAGTGGTAAATGCACCACAACGTGTATGTACAAGGTTAGTTGCGTGGTTTAATCACTAAAATACTAAATAATTACAGACAAAGAAAATCCGAGAGGATTTTCGTAAGTAAGCTAAAAGCAAGCAATTAATTTTGTACGGTGTTGGCAGTAGGTTTTAATTTTTCAGATTTTTTATATTCTTGTAATTCTATGTTTTTAAGGAATTCGTTTTCAAATTCCAAAATTGATTTTTCCTTATTTTTCAGATGTGCTAATACACTTATTAAAGGCAAATCTTTATAAATGTAATTCAAATAATTAATTTTTTTCCCTTCACGATTTAAAACATAGTTTGTGTTTAAAGATATATTTACTCTTTTTGCTAAATTCTTATTTTCAATCAATTTCAATATTTCAGTTCTATATTTTTCCAGTTTAGAAATGAATTCTGTTCCCTTTTTACTATATTTTTCTCCAATAAAAAATAATTCGTTTGAATATTTCTTTTTTGAAAGTTCTCCTTCATAACTCCAATCCTCTTTTATTTTTGAGTTATTAGTTAATTCAGAATAGGTTTGATTCAAATATTTTAAATATTCAGTTGTCAAGTTATTGAATAATTTTGCTGATTTATTATTGATTATTTTGTCTTTTTTAAGGTTTTCAGAAATTTCAACTTTAAGTATTTCACTAGAGAAAACAAAATCTTCATTTAAAAATCCATACATAACATTAGATTCATTTTCCTGTTTGCAAGAATAAATAATTACTAATAAAATTAGGATTAAAATTTTCTTCATAAGTGTTCGTTTTAACTTACTGCCAACTAGCGGCTATACCCACTTTTTTCTAAACTTTTTTAGTTTAACAATTTTATAAAAAACAAATCTCACACTTCATTTATATTTTTGTTTTATTTCTTTCTCCAGCTTTCCAATGGGTTTGTTTATGATTAGTTGCTGGCCTTAGGCTATAAAATTACTAAATAATTACTAACAAAAGAAGACCATAAGGACTTTCGTAAATAGGCTACAACTAGCAATGAACTATGCACATTGTTGCCACCAGTACTTATTTGTTTTAAAAGAATTTAGATAAATAATTAACCTTTTCTTTATCCGTAATTATTTCGTGATACCAAACAGGTGGTTGATAATCTACCCAATTTTCATCTTCTTCTTCGGCTTTACTTTGTATTTCACGTGCTTTTTTAATAATTTCAAGTGAACTAATGCTTGGGTTTTTCAGTAATTCAATCGATTTTATTTCATTCATTTTTATTGTTACTTTTTCACTTTCATTATTTTCTTTATAAGCAAGAAATAAGTCCAATGGAATTTTTTTGTACATAACCATTTCATCTAATAATCGATATTTCTCAACATCAGTTTTCGTAACTGTTAATGTCCTTTGTTTTTCATCAAATTCCTTTTTTGTGTGTTTGCCCATTCCTGTACCTTGAACTATGTTTTCGGCATAGTATAATTTTTTAGTACCCGTTTGATGATTGCCATATCCATAATAACTTGAAAGTTTAAAAGGAAAGTTGTATGAAATTATTTCCCTTTCTCCATTTTCGTGTAAGCGACAAAATCCGTGACGTCGATACATATAATCATATCCTCCGGTTCCAAAAGTTATAAATCCTTCTATTGTTTTATCATTATTTAGTGTGACTTTACAAACAGCTTGAATTTCAGGTAAACCAAGGTCAAAATCAACAGGTTTTCCAGAAGTAAATATTAGTAATAAAATTGAAAAAAATATCTTCATAGTGGTTTTTTCGTAATGGTGGCAACTAGCGGCCACACCCACCTTTTTCTAAATTATACATTACAAGCATTTTACAAAAAAATAAACCTAGGGCTTCGTTTTTATTTTTGTTTATTTCTTTTGCCTGTTTGCCTATGTTTTTCTTTAAGATTAGTTGCTGTGGTTTAGCAATAAAGTTAATAAATGATTACTAACAAAGAAAAGTCTAAAGGCCTTTTGTAAGCTTACCTAAAATAGCAATTTTTTATATACTGGAATAGGTTTAGGCTTATTTTAAGTATTTAGATTCATCATAAAATAAATTAATGCATCCTAATTTATCTTTGACAATTAAGCATGTTTCCCTAAAATCTGCACCATAGGGGCATTTCTCTACTTTTAAACTTTTAACAGTATAAAATTCAATATTGTTAACTTCTTCGTCATTTTTAAAATCATAATTAGGTAAGTTTTTTACAAAATCGAAATTTAATATATTGTTATTTAATTTGGATTCACCCGTGTAAAAAAGAGAAATTACATATACTTTATCTACATTTTCAAAAAACGTATTTAATTTTTTTCTTTTCTTTATTAGTTTTCTAATAGTTCTTCCGTCATTTACAACATCGGTTATAATTAAGACATTTTTAAAATTTTTATCAGAATTGTCATAGTTTAATTCATTTTCATAATGATGATGTTCATCTTGTCTATATGAATAGGGTAAAAAAGCATAAGGCTTATTGAATTTAATTGTTGCCTTAGAGGAAATTATATTTCCTTCATATCCTAGACCAATAATTAAATCAGTTTTACCTTGTAATTCTTTTTTTTCTATGACATCTATTATTGCGTTTTTGGTAAAACTTAAATCTTTATTATTTTCAATGAGTTTAGAAGTATCAATCCAATTATGTGCCCTAGAAGTTTCGCTCCAATGAAAATGTCCAGAATGAAACAGATTTAATTCTTTTACTTTATCATATAGAACATCGGTATATTCAGAATTATAATATATATCCACATCTGAAAACGAATTTTCAATTTCTTGATTGTTTAAATTCTCCACAGATGATTCTACATTTTGAGTAGAAACAACTAAATCAGTAACTACATCTTCTAAAACAGGAGGTTGTGCTACAGATATTTCAAATTTTTCTGGTTGTTTTGCTCCTATATTATTTCTTTTATCCCAATAATGAGGATCATCATTGTTTCCTGTTTGTTGCAGTGCAAAAATATGATTGATTAAAATAATATCGTCAGAATTATTATTTTCGAGTTCGTATATTTTGAAAGCACTATCATATTTTTTAGATGATAATGTACCTGAATCTGATATTGTAATAGAATCGCCCGTTGTTTTTTTACACCCACTAGTATGCTCGTTTCCTGAAAAGATAAATTTAATATCGTTTAACTCCATGGCAGTAATGAAGGCTGACCTATTTTCCTTATTCCATTGACCTGAATTTTTATCTTCATAAAGTGAAGTAATGTTATGATGACAACAAATCACATTTTTTAATGTAGAATCTTTCGTTTTTTCTTTTAACTCAAGTTTAAACTTTTCAACATCAATTTTCCCTTCTGTTTTTTCTAAATCTACGTAGTAAGAAGAATTTACACCTAACAGCAAAAATTTGTCTTCAATTTTTAAAGTCTCGAAGATGACTTGATTTGGGTTGAATTTCTTACCTAATATTTCTTCATAAAATGCTGAAAAATTTTTAAATTTTTCTTTGTTTATTTCTTCTTTACTATGCTCTTCCTTAGAGTAAAAGAAATCTTCTATATCCCTTCTGTGGATATCATGATCTCCTGGAATTAAGAGAATGCATTCTTTTTTAATGTTCAGTTCTGTTATTATATTTTCTAAATATGTTTTAGCATAATCAAATTCAAGTTTAGCACCACAATCTGTAATATCTCCAGTAACCAATAAATAAATTTTTTTAGAACTGAATTCTAGCTTCACTTTTTGAATGAATTTATCAATATATTGTAAAGAAAGTTCCCCTTTAGAAGCTCTTAAAAAGGAGTCAGAGTTAACACGTTCTCCTTTAAGTTTTTTGTCAAGAGATACGTGAAAATCGGAAATATGTAAAATTATACTATCCATTAAGCTTTTTTAAGTTTGTATATATGTAATAATTTAACTCAACATTGTTTTTTTCAGTAATAGAAAATACTGAGATCGTTCTATCTATCGAATCCAAATTTAAGTCTTCCCTTGTTAGTGTTTCAATTTTAGCTAGAGATACATTTCCTAAGTATTTACCTCCAGAAAATTCTATTAAGTTTTTAGTTATTTTAACTTCAGTTCCTAAACAAACTAAATCAGAAACAACAATATATTTTTTGTTTTCGTAATTATGTTTTTCAAGTTTATTGTAGAGCTTATTTATTGGACCAATTTTATCGAAAACAAGAATATCTAGTTTTAATAGTTTTGATAACACTGAAACAATGAATGTACTTGTAAGACTTTGACCGACTAGAATTGGCTTGTCTTTGAGATTAGATTCCCAATTATCTTTAATTTTTATTGCTAATCTATATAGTACATAATAAATAAAAGGAGTTTCAAAACTAATGAACTTCTTTAAATCTATAAATGAATGTAAGTAAACAAAAGAAGAAGCATGTGGTTTTTTATATTCATCAATATATTTTTTTAATCGATTTTTAAACTCATAGTAAAAAACTTTTCCACTTTTTATATCTATATGGTATAAATCAGATTCTTGTTCTGAGAAAAAATAAAATATGTTATACTCACTTTTATCATTAAGTGTGTTCTTTGAGTTTTCAATTGTATTTAGAGCTAAAGGTTTAATTAGCTTCTCTGATATATTCATAAAAACTAATTTGTGCCCTAAATCTCTAATTTCAATTATTTTATCAATTATATTTGATTGAACATTTTGAATATTGTTAAAATCAAGAACTATGTTATTAATTTGAGCTGATGCTTGTTTTACGAAGTTAAAAAGTCTGTTTACTGTTTCAAATTGTAAACTTGAAATGTAAATACCTTGATTGTCATCATTTAAATAATTAGATGAAATTACTTCTTCTGCATGTAGATTTATGTAGGTGTAACTTGGAGTTTCTATTCGTGATACTATCATAATTAAGCAGTTGGTATTTCTACTTCAATGTGAACCCCTTTAAATCTTACATTGTAAAATCTAATAGAAGAATATTTGAAATCGTTATTATACTTATTACATAGGTTACGATAAAATTTTACAAATAACTCTAGTATTTTATTTTTAATGGAAACCATTTCTCCATTATATCTTTCATCGTCTATTTTGTTGATTGCAATATTTTTGTGAAAATCAAACAAAGTATTTCTGAGGAAACTTAATTGTTCCAGCTCATCTCTCATTCTATTAGATATAATAATTTGAGCATTATTTGAATGTAGTCTAAAGTATCCATTGGAGTTTAAAACAACAGAAGTCATTAAGTCAAATAAACCTCTTCTATCTTTTAAAGAAGAAAAAAATAAAGTTTCAATAATGTAGTTTAAATTATTTAAAACTTTGTCATTGACTTGAATAATTCTAATAGAATCAAGTTTGTTTTTTAATTCTAAGGGTTTATAAATAAAATTTTCTTCTTTAGTGTTTAAAGATTCTTCAAAACCAATACCATTATCTGAAATTGAAAATTTAGTTGAAAATTTATTAACAAACATCAATGCAAAAGTGTTTGATTTTGAATGCAAAACACCGTTAGTAATTAACTCTGAAAGTATTTCAATATAAAAATCAGATTTTAATGATGTATTTATATTGTCAAATAATAATTCTTGAAAATGTTCCCTTACGATATAAGTATATTCAGAAATAAGGTAGTCTCTTTTTTCATCCTCATTCTCGAATTCTTTAAGTTTTTCAAATAGGTTATTGTCATTTAATGAATAGCACCTAACTCTATGCTCCGGTCGTGGGTTCCTCTTGTTGAAATCTCCCAAAAATCTTTTATCAAAATTTAATATATTTCTTCCATATGGAAAATATGGATTTGTGTTATCACCTGATATATTGAAAAAATCACTACTCATTAAAAACTTTAAGACGTCTTTTGTCGCCTGATTATTATATAATGATAATTCTATTGGTTTTTTGTAAAACTTACTTAGTTGTTCAATTAAGCTTAGTAATAATGGAATGGTAATTGGGTCTATCTTATAACTAGATTCATGAACTAGATTGTCACCATGTTCAACAAATTTAAAATCAATGGTATCATTTTCTTTAATGTAAAGAGCTACTTCTTTTAGAAAAGAAGTGTAAAATTTGAAAGTGGTTAAGTTTTCATTGTTCTTTAAAATACTTATCATTTTATATAAATAATACTTTTTAGCTTACATCTAACCTACGCCTATACCCAACTTTTTAAATTAATAACAACTCTCTTCTCCTCTATTGAGTTCAAAAAAAATAGTATTTAACGGAATTTAAACTCCATTTAAATTATCAATGTAATGTGTTGGCCTACAATTTTTCAATAAATATATAACAATTTTTAAGGCAAACACTACCCAACCCCAAAAAATAAGGGCATATTTTAAAAAATAACGGCAACAAAACACCAAAAATTCATTACAAAAGCTTAAAAAAGACAATACACACACACCTTTCTATAGGTTCTGCTCTAGTTTGCTTCGGGGTTTGTTCGTAAAAGCATGCATTTTTAAAAAATACACCCTACCCTCACCCGAAGGAAACCCGAACAAGACTCGAACAAAACCCCCTAAAAACCGAAAATTAGTGTCAGGGAGTGTCAATGAGCGTCAGGGAGTGTCAATGAGTGTCAGGGAGTGTCAATGGAGTTCAGGGAGTGTCAGGGAAGGTCAGGGAAGGTCAGGGAGTGTCAGGGAGTGTCAGAGAAGGTCAGGGAGTGTCAACTAGCGTCAATTAACGTCATGGAGTGTCAATGTCTTGTTTTATAGGTATTTATATTTTAAGTTTGAAACATATTAATCTTAAAACCATTCAATTATGGTAACATTCGAAAAAGGAATCCTAGGTGGATTCTCTGGAAAAGTAGGTAACGTAGTAGGCTCTCGATGAAGAGGGAAAAACATTATGCGTAGTTTACCCCAACGTGGTAAATATCC
>QGCY01000179.1_pt1 | contig 12585 bp, 11 predicted proteins | sample 4708041 | NCBI WGS metagenome assembly QGCY01 (sample SAMN08941164, study PRJNA450518) | Sediment metagenome, whole genome shotgun sequencing project. | biome: grassland soil; feature: grassland; material: soil; isolation source: soil 14 days enrichment with methanethiol and mixed carbon source ... | reverse complement strand
GGCTTAGCGCTCGAGGCCGCGTTAAGAGAAATCGGCATTCTTCGACCGACCGGAACTCAACTGCATCATATCGGTCGGTTGGAATCGCAAGGCCTGAGGGCATTTTTCAGGCGGGAAGGGATCGACGTGAATGAAGCTTCAAACGGCGTTTTCCTAAGGTGGCATACAGGACATAATCGCAAGTCATATGATGAGTTGATATTGAACCGGATCGAACGGCACTCTGGCAACCCCGAGGCAATTCGCCAGGAATTAAAAAACATTGGCGATGATCTTCGACTGATTGACGAAGCTGGCCCGTATACGAATTGGACGCCATATGCCAGAGAGACGCGTTTTAACACTGTGAATGAATGGGTTCGTGCTGGAGGTCGCTATGACGCCAATTTATGGAACTAAACCCCTAAATCCCAGATTGTTTCCGATAACCTTACAGCTTCGGTCGACGCTTAAAAAAAATTACTTCTCTCCTGAACTTGTTTCGCATGAGAGCTTTGAGTGTGCTCATCATGTATTGGAAGCAGTGGACGACAACTACAAACAGCAATCTAGTGATGATTGCGCAGATTTTTCTGAGGTCTCTGGAGGAATTTGGGCGTTTTCCGAACGATCCTGGAACTATCTTTCTGAGTTGAAGAAGTTTGGCTGTCGCGTGGCCGAAAATGTAGATGTTATCAAAGGGAGCAAACGATTTAGATTGGTCTATCCTTCGACAACTCTAGATATTCTGGATTTGGAACACTCTCAGGTTAGTTGGAACGGGAATGCTCCATCTTGGGTAACCAATGAGCACTTCTATGCCTGCGAAGGAAGGATTCCACCGATGTTTCAGGTGCTGTACAACAACCGAAACGGGGCATTGGTAAATGGGAGTGCATTTGGTTTGTCAGGCAAAGCCTATTTTTCTCAACGCTTCGTAGAGGTTTGCGGGACGTCGAATTTTAGAGGTCCAGATTTTTACGAAATACCGAGAACTAAAAGGCTATAAAACGAGAGCAAAAAAGGCGGCCCATCGGACCGCCTCTTTCGTATCTAGCTTTCAATGCTTTGCCAGAAGTCTCTGATCTCCGCGCGCGGGTCATATTCCACGCTCATCTGCGTATCAAAGATCATGGTTGCGCGTTCCGGTGAGGTGTATTCCGGCCAGTCCGGCACTTCATCATTATTCGGGTTGCCCGTTGCTGCGAAGGCTGCCCAGCTCGATGAGATACGGTCCGCCATCATCAGGCTTTCCGCGCTCGCACCTGTCAGGCCGCCGCGCACAGAGTGCAGGCTGAGGCCGACATCGATGCCATGAACCGCGCCATAGCGCCCCTCAAAGGCTGGCGCAGGCCATTTCCAGAGATAAGTCCAGACAGGCGCACCGCCCGCCGTGGCTTTCAGCTCGGCCTGACGGAAAGCAGACCGGCGGAAAGACAGATCAGTATCGATTCGCGCCTGAATAAGATGTGGAGAGGCATCTGGATCTTCTGCGCGATACATCGCGACGGCGTCTTCCGCGTGATCTCCCGCGCGGCGACGGGCATAGGCCATAAGGCCTTCATCGCTCAAATCGAAGTTCGGCATACGGTAGGTCCGCTCGTCCAGCGCCGTTGAGATCACCATCGGTACGTTATGCGAGATAGCAGGGGCGTCCGGATCGAACGGGTGACGGACAATAGCTTCACCATCAATCACCGGCGCGAAGGATGTCGGGGCCTCGCCAAGCGCGCGGTCTGCCGCTTCGAGTGTCGCCTGCGCCTCCAGAATACGTGTGAATGGCAGGTCCTGTAGGCGATGAAGCTCATTCGTCGGGATTTCCAGCTCGCGCAGAAGGCGCTCCGCCGCCGCCGTGCCGTCATCCGCGGTGCGTGAGCGCAGCGCGGAACCAGACATGACGCCTGCGCGATGGATCAGGCCTTCCGCGCCCGGCATGGCCAGAAGCGTGCTGGTCTTTGCACCGCCGCCGGATTGTCCATAAACAAGCACGCGGTCCGGATCGCCGCCAAACTGGGCGACGTTCTCCTTTACCCAGGCGAGTGCGGAGACAATATCCATCATGCCAACAGCGCCGGAACGTGCGAACCGGTCGTCGAACTCTGCCAGATGCGCAAAGCCGAACGCGCCGAGACGGTGGTTCACGGCAATCACAACGCTGTCTGAATAGCGGGCCATTTCTTCGCCATCCATGCCGAACGAGTTGCCGGACCCGCCATAATATCCGCCGCCATGGATCACGAAGATTACAGGCTTCTTCGCATTCGCATCGAGTGTGGGGGTCCAGAGGTTTATCGCAAGGCAATCCTCGCCAAGGCCGGATGGGTGGCGATCAAAGACGATCAGGTCGCCATAGGCAAAGGCGCGACCGTTTGGCATTTGCGGCGCGGCATGACTGAAATAAAGCGCATCTTTCACGCCCGCCCATGGTTCCACTGGTTGCGCTGGCATGAAGCGGTTCGCGCCGGAAGTTGGCGCGCCATAACGAATGCCTTTGAAGCTTGTAATGCCGGCTGCATGTGCGCCGCGAAGACGGCCCTGCGCTGTCTCTACAACCGGAAACAGGGCGCTGTCGGCAAAGCCACGACCCGGCAGGGTTAGCAGGCCAGTGACAGCAGCGGTGCCCGCCATGAAAAAGCGGCGACCCGGATTAAATGGTTTCATTGTTACCTCCCGAACGTCTGAATGCGTTTAGACTTATGTGTAGGGGAGTATCGCGATCTGCGCAATTGGTGAGTGCGTCGGGGATGTGATTTTCTGGAAGGGTGTTTTGAATGGTAGAAAGGCTGGAGGTATGAAAGATGTTTCGAATTCTCAGGGTTGCTATTTCAAATCTGAGTTGAAAGGTTCAAACGATCACAAAATAATGCCGGTTTTGATGTCATGAACACCGTAGTTGAAGTTTTTCACCAATCCAGCAAGCTTGAGCGTGAGCAAATTTGGGCTCCGAGCAAACCTTATATTCCTTCAATCCGAACCGAGTTTTCTTTGCTTTCGTGGCCTGGTTATGTCGGTCGTGATTGGAATTCAGGCGGTACAATTCTCATAGGTGCGAATGGGAACAGTACGGAAAATAAAACCGGCGCTGAAGAAGAATATAGTGAGCGCGACCGTTGCCACATGGACCTTATCAATCGCTTTCGAAAGGGGCCGAATAGAGACACACTTATGTCTTTGATGGAGTTCGAGAAGCGCGATATTCAGACATGGTCTCTTTGGGCGACGCTTTTGAAAACCATAGAAAGGCTAGATGAAGACTTGGACAGAGTTTGTATCCTGAACGTCATACCCTTTTCTACTGTTTCGTCACCACCACTAAATACACATTGCTGGAGCAATTCTGTTCGGTTGCATTTGATACCTTTAATCAGTGTTTTACAGCCATCAAGAATTGTGTGGATCGGAAAAAGTGCTCAGAAGGGAGCTTATTCCGGCGGGTTTCGTAATTTTGATGGGGAGCAATTCGTGGTGAGTCGTCAACGTAACCTCACTTGGGATCAACGTTTGCAAAATCTGCCTTAGCAATCCGATGCTGTAAATCGAGTAGCAATCCGATGCTTTGCATCGGGTAGGGTGCATCAAGGGCGAAGCCCGGATGCACCAGAAAGACTCACTCGTAATTTTGAAGCATCTGCAACGCCTTGCCTTGTATTGTTCGGCGTCATTTTTCTGGTGCATTCGCGACGCTTAATGCACCCTACCGCGGAACGGAGTTCCGCTAACTGGTTAGACAGATGGGGTGTTTCGGTTTCGGGGCCGAAGTGAAATGCGATACAGAAACGGGCCTAGCAGGGGAGATGGGCTGTGGAATTTATGATGACAAAGCGGCATGTTGCGAGGGGCGCGCGCGCCGATGCCGAAATGAATAATAGAATTTTTCTGATCAAAAACGTCTCTGAAATGAGAGCAACTTATCAGGTCAGACTCCTCCTTTATCGAGCTACGCAGGAAGGTACGAAGTTGGTTCTAGACCTTCCAAAAGAATGCAAGTTGAGCGGCAATTTGAAAGCGTTAGCTAAAGAGCATCGGCGTCATTTTGAAATCACGAGGAACTGATGGGATTATATTTAGCTGTCTTTGATGGTGATGAGGAGCTGGATGGGGTTGAGGTCGGCTCGTATGCTGACTTCGGAACGTTCCGCTCTGCGGTTGCGACGCACGTAGAAAAGGGCGTCGCAGGATCGCGGTGTCCGACGCTGATGGAGCATTCTGACTGCGACGGGCAATGGTCACCTGAAGAGGCCGCTTTATTGCAAGCGGAGCTATCGATGATCGCCGAAAGCTTCTTGGAACGGCCCCCTGAGCCTCTTGGGGATGGTTGGAAACCGGAGGTTGCCCGACTGTTCGGGCTTCGGCCGAACAGTCTTTATGACTGCTTTTTTGATGTAGACGGCGAGCCTCTGGTGGACCGTTTAATGGGCTTGGCTCAACTGAGTATGCAGCAGAATCTGCCGATTTTGTTCCAATGAGGATGAAGGGAAGATAAAAGGAATGGCTCCCCCTAAGGGGCAAGCCATTGTCTGCACATCATAATTTAGCAATCCGATGCGTTGCATCGGGTAGGGCGTACTGGGGAACGAAGTGCGCCAAAAAAAACTAATCCAACCTCTTCACACGCCACCCTAAACTTGGCGTATGACCCCCGCGCCATTATCTGCCCCTGATCACACCTCGCTGTCCATTGGTCAGCTGATTGGGCTGAACCTTGCGCGGCTCTATGCGTGGTGCATGCGGCTTCAAGCGACTGGTGAAACGCTCGCACCGTTTGACCTCGCGCGGATGGTGATCTCAACTGACGCTATGGTGCATGCCTATGTGCGTATGCTGGCGTCTATCCAGCTGGAGCGTGCCGGTTTTACCTTTGCCACTAACGCTATGCGAACTCCGATAGTTGAGCGACAAGCGTGTAGGTCGGCTCAGGCCGAAGCTGCAGACATCCCTGTGTGCTCTCGCGCACCTTCGGGACGCATAGAGCGCGCTCAAGGCTGTGACCCCATTTCATTGGCTGCGCTTGCTGACCAGCTTCAGACCACAATAGAAAACTTCGAGCGGGCTGAAACACTGGCGGGCCATCTGGCCCGTGTGATCATCTGCGCACTGGTGTATCTTGTACCTGAAGTGCGCACATCCCGTGTGTTTGATGAGACTGTGGAACCCGCATTCCCGTCTTGTCATCAGATCACGTCATCTCAGGAGCCGTGGCCGCCTCCAGACTACGCGGCATACATCTTTTCGTTCGCTATCTGATTTCAATTTTCAAACTAAAACTCATGCGCGGCAGGGCACCCTTGCGGCGATGCTGGTGTATGTATTTTTTGCTCGCCTTTGCGGTTCGCCATTGGCTCACCCCGGCTGCGCCTTCGCCTTGCTCGTGGGGCCAGTTTCCCGCCTTCGCGGGAATGAGCGAAAATCTCTCAACACCGCAGATGCCCGCGAAGGCGGGTATCCAAGCTTAAATCATACAATAAGCACGCAATCGGCAGCGCGGTGCGCCGATTGCTTCACAACGTGTGGTGCGCTTTGAGACAAATTTTTTGTACCCGAATCCATACAGCGGCAGACCTGCCGTCGGGCATTGTTCGCCTGTCGGAGCCTCGGTGCGGCGTGAGGCGTATCAAGCATGATTTTCCGCTATTTTTGCGAAGCTTTGTCTTTAGGAAAACAGCCCTGAGCGCGCTCTATGTGAGCGAAGCGAGACGAGAGCAAATCAGAAATACAATTCACCCCAAAAATTAATTCGCAGGATCAATTTTTGATTGGTGAATGGTGCCCGGGGGCGGATTTGAACCACCGACACGCGGATTTTCAATCCGCTGCTCTACCCCTGAGCTACCCGGGCATCTGGGGTACGCTAGTAAAGCGAGAGGGCTGTATAATTGGCTGTTGGCGTGCTGTCCATCACCTTCTGCGCTGAATTTGACATTTTTTTTGGTCGCGCAGGAAAGCGTATGATTTGCGGGCGGTTTCTCTCTACTCCTGCGCCCACAAGGTCTCACAAACGGCAGCAATTTCAGCGGACGTCTCAATCAGGTTCTGAGGAATTCGGTACGAGATCATCGCGGTGCCTGCGAGCGCGGAATTGGAATCCGGATCATCCGGCCAGCGTGCACCCGCAATGCCGCCTTCTTCAAGTTCTGCCAGATAGGCACCAAATTCATCTTCGCGCCCGTCTTTGAAGAGCGGGAGCCAGATGATGATGATGGCATTCGGCCAGCGGCGCAGGGCTTTAGGCGTCCACTCGATCAGGGCTTCGAGGTCACCGAGGGTTTCATAGCTCGGGTCGATCAGAACAACCATTTGCTCTTTTGAGCGCGGGGCGAGCGACAGCGCGCCGCGATAGCCATCCGCTTTACGAATCTGCGCACGTGGATCATTGCCGATGTTTTTCGTCAGTGCAGCATATTCTGTCGGGTGAAGTTCGAAGAAGGCCATGCGATCATCCTTGCGCAGGAAGTGCGAGGCAAGGGCAGGAGAGCCCGGATAGTTCTTCAGGCCGCCTTCAGGGTTCAGGCGCTTCACTTCATCCAGATAGGGGCGCATGGAGGCGGGCAGGTTTTTGACGTCGATCAGTTGGCCTATCCCATCCGGAAACTCTGCCCCTTTCTGGGCTTCTTTCGAGTTCAGATCATACATGCCGCGCGCGGCGTGCGTCTCGACATAGAAGACCGGCTTTTTCTGTTTGGCGAGATCGGCAAGTACGGCGCTCAGAATAGCATGCTTGAGAACGTCAGCGCGGTTTCCGGCGTGATATACGTGTTGATAGCTCAGCATGGTGTTCGTCTGCCTTTTGAAAAATAAGAAGGGCCCGCCGGTAATGGCAGGCCCTTTAACATGGAAACGGCTTTAAGTTCTATTGCGCGTTTGCGGCGAGGTCTTCCTGACGGATCGCTTCGAACTCATTGCCTTCATACCAGGTAGGCCACTCATCTGATTGCGCGATGCGGCGGCCGACTTCGTAGAGCGCAGAGATATTCTGCTGCATGCCAGACAGGTCCCAGTTCGGGTTATATTCGTCCTGTGGCTTGTGATAGCGCAGCGCCGTGTACTCGGCTGCGGCTGCCGTACCAGCAGGTCGTCCGCCTTCAACCATGTCGTCACCGCCATCAGCGTAAAGCATCGGAATGCCGATCTTTGCGTAGCTTACGTGATCTGAGCGGTAGAAATAGCCGTTCTGTGGAAGCGGGTCCGGACGTACAACACGGCCGTCTGCCTCAAGTACGTCTGTCAGAATGTCTTCCAGCTCGGATGCGCCATATCCGACAACCATCATGTCGTGTGTCGGACCTGTTGGAAGCATGCCGTCCATGTTGATGCCAGCGACGATCTGATGGCTATCAATGACTTCGTTTTCAGCCATGTAGGCCGAACCGAGCAGGCCGGACTCTTCCAGCGTTACTGCAGCAAAGAGAACAGAGCGGCGTGGGGCTTCGGCGACCATTGCTTCGGCGATGTCCAGAAGACCAGCAGAACCGGTCGCATTGTCTACAGCACCGTTATAAATCGTGTCTTCGGAAGCGAAGCTGAAGTTCGGATCGTTGGGGTCAGCTGCATTGCCGAGGTGATCCCAGTGCGCAGTGAACAGAACGAATTCGTCCGGTGCTTCTGTGCCTTCAATCATGCCGAGCACGTTGCGTGATTCTGCGTATTCAACAGTCTGAACGATACGTCCAGACGCAGTGAGGGCACCCATATCGACGTAAGAGAAGCCAGGTTGTGCTGCTGCGGCATACAGATCATCAAAGCTGAGGTCTGCTTCAGCGAAGAGCGCGCGGGCGACGTCTTCGGTAATCCAGCCTTCCATCATGGCGCGGCTCTCACCGCCGTCGGCATAGACGAGGTCCGCCTGAGCGCCTGTCCATGAGTTTGCAACAACGTCCCAGCCATACGCTGCTGGCTCTCTCTGGTGAACGATAATGGCTGCAGTTGCGCCCTGACGGGCCGCTTCTTCGAACTTGTAAGTCCAGCGGCCATAATACGTCATGGCATTGCCGTTGAAGAGGTCTGGATTTTGTGTAGCAAAGCCCGGATCATTAACGAGGATGATGACGGTTTTGCCTTCAACATCGAGACCTTCATAATCGTTCCAGCCATACTCCGGCGCGACTGCGCCATAGCCAACGAAAACGACTTCGGAATCTTCAAAAGAAATGTCCATTTCGCGCTGGCGCTTCGACCAGATCACAGTGTCAGAGCCGATCTCAAAGGGTGCAGCGTCGGCAGACGAGGAAATTGTCAGGGAAGATTGCTCTTCATCGACCGTCTGATTGACCATTTCAACGGTCTGATACCAGGAGCCTTCATTTGCCGGAACAAGGCCGATGCGCTCCATTTCCGCAACAATCCAGTCGGCCGCAGCTTCACCCGCTACGCTGCCTGGGCCGCGACCTTCGAATGTATCGTCCGCCAGTGTCGCGATCCGTACACGCAGATCGTCCTCTGTAATTTCCGGAGACGTTGTCGGAAGCGGCATGAGTAAGCCGTCATCGGCTTCGACTGCGGCTGTATCTTCAACGATTGGCGCCTCTGCCTCTGGGGCGTCAGTCTCTGATGACGGCGAGCACGCCGCCAGAATGGCCGCGAGGGCCGAACATGCAAGTAGTCGTTTCATAGAGGGCATCCTCTTTCAGAATTTTGATCAGACTTGGCACGCTGTGCCCCGATCGGCAAGTTTGTGCGCCTATTTCATCATCTTCCGGATATTGTTCGGAAGCGCGAGTGCGCCTTTGGCAATATCCATGTTGAAGTAAACCAGCTTGTCCGCGTCGACATGGTCGTATTTTGGTTCCAGCGGGTTGTCGTCACTGATCAGGCCGCCGCACCAGTCGCCCGAAATGTAGAACGGGCAAGGCATCAGGAATGGCTTGAAGTGTGTGAACAGGTCTGCCAGCCGGTGGCACATGAGCGACATGCCGTTTGTGTAGAAGGTCGGGCTGCCGAGCATCTGACATGTTACACCGCCCGGACGAATGGCTTTTTTGATGTGGGAGTAGAATTCGTCAGTCACAAGCGGGTTTGCTGTCTGTGCGCCGACGTGAGCCTCTTCGCAGACATCCGTTGAGTCGATGATGATCGCGTCGAACGCATTCTCCTGCTCGGCGAGATATGCCGCGCCGTCGCCGATCCGGATTTCGACGCGTGGATCTTTGAGTCCGGCTGTTAGCTCGGGCAGGTATTTTTCGGAGACTTCCACGACAACCGGATCAAGCTCCGCAAGCACGATGCGCTCCAGTCCCGCATATTTGGCGAGCTCTGTCACCGTGCCGCCATCGCCGCCACCAATCACCAGAACCGACTTCGGGTTCTCGATACATGAAAGCGTCAGGTGCACCATGTGCTCATGATAAACGTAATGCGTGTCCTCAGACAGCATGAGCACATCATCAATCAGCATGACGACGCCATGAGCATCTGTCCTGACGAGTTTGATGTCCTGCCATTCGGAGGTCTCGTGCGCGATGAGCTCGCCTTCGACAAATGAGCCGTAGGACGGAGTGTGTTTGTCTTCGAATCTGTTCTTGGTCATGGTCACTTTTTATGAGTGCATGCCTTTTGCGGCAAGACGCGTTGTAAGCAGGGCTCGCGAATTATTGGTCTTCCGGTAGCGGGATGAATTCATCCTCGTTAGGCGGCATGCCGAACGGCGTGTTTTGCCAGTTTCCGGCGATGGATGCGCGCCAGTCTTCCTTGGCCTGATGGATGCGTTCTTTGGTCGATGCAACGAAGTTCCATTCAATGTAACGGCGTTCGGTATGCGGTGCGCCGCCAATAATGGCGATGCGCGTATTTGCGGCCAGTTCGACGGAGCCGATGTCACCGGCTTCGAACACAACCATTTGTCCTTCGGCAAAGGTGTGCCCCTCGAATGTCATCGTTCCAGAGACGACATAGGCGGCACGCTCTTCGGTGTCAGCGGGCAGTGGAAGGCTGCATTCAGTTTCCGTCTCTACGACGACATATAGAGTTTCATGAGGGAACCGGACTGGCGATGTCAGCTCATAGGCTTGCCCCATGACGACGCGCACTTTGGCCGGGCCCACCATCGCTTCGGGAATATCTGCCGCCGGGTAGTGGTCAAACGCAGGATCGCATTCCTCATGCGATTTTGGCAGCGCCAGCCAGGTCTGGATGCCGTGAAGCCGGTGGCCGTTCTTTTCCAGTTCGACGGGTGTGCGTTCGGAGTGGGCGATGCCTTTGCCTGCTGTCATCAGATTGACTGCGCCCGGATGGACTTCAATTTCCGTGTCCAGCGTATCGCGGTGGAGCATGCCGCCTTCAAAAAGGTAAGTAACCGTGGAAAGGCAGGTGTGCGGGTGTGGGCGGACATCTATGCCTTTGCCTGACGCAAATTCAGCAGGGCCAATGTGATCGAAGAAAATAAAGGGACCGACCAGCTTTTGCTTGGCGCTCGGAATCGCGCGTCGCACGGAAAATGCGCCGAGGTCATGTTCTTTTGGGCTAAGGACAAGCTTGATGGATGACATTGTATGGCCTCTGATGCGGACTATGGTTGTTATGTCAGATAGTGTGTCGGAATAGAATGTCATTGGAGCAAGGGTTGAAACCGGAGTTTGATGCGTTTTGTGCAGACGTGCGCGGCTGTCGGGTGTGCCTGCAGTCTAAAAATCCTCTGCCACATGAGCCTAGACCCGTTTTTCAAATTCATCCTGACGCGACCTTGTTGATCGCGGGGCAGGCGCCGGGAAATCTTGTCAACCTGTCGGGCCGTCCGTTCACAGATCCATCAGGCGATCGTCTGCGCGACTGGATGGGAGTTGGCTCGGACATTTTCTACGATGCGTCGCGTGTTGCGATCGTCCCAATGGGGTTCTGTTTCCCGGGCTATACACCTAAAGGCGCAGATAAACCGCCGCGGAAAGAATGTGCCTTGACATGGCGTGAGCAAATGCTCACATACTTGCCGAAGATCAGAACAACGCTTCTGATTGGTGGGTATGCCCAGAAGTGGCATTTAGAGGACGGATTTAAGGGGCGCGTTACGGATACGGTTGAGAATTGGCGGGCATATGCGCCGCGTCACTTTGTGCTGCCGCATCCTTCATGGCGAAACAATGCATGGCTGAAACGACATTCATGGTTCGAAACAGATTTGCTTCCCGCGCTGCGAAGCGCGGTGCAATCGGCGCTCGCCTGAGTGCTGCCCTTATACTGATCCTCACCACGATTTTGAGCGGCTGTGTCAGCCATCTTTATCCCGAGTTTCCCGAGGAACGTATTGCTATGCCGCATTTTGATCTGGACCGGTCGCGTTTTGTCTCATTCGACGGTGCTGAGCTGGGCCTAACGGTCTGGGGAGGCGAAATATCTCAGCCGGAACATGTTGTTGTCGGTATTCATGGGATGAATGACTACGCGAATGCTTTCCATATGGCAGGGCCGTGGTGGGCTGAGCGTGGTGTCACAACGTATGCCTACGATCAGCGGGGATTTGGCAGGTCTCCCAATCATGGTCGGTGGCCAAATGAAGACACAATGCGGGAAGACCTGCGTACAATTGTTCGTGCTGCGCGTGAGGCTCATCCTGAAGCGACGCTGACCGTTGTTGGTATCTCTATGGGCGGCGCGGTTGCGATGTCTGTTTTTGGGGCTGAAGGCGCGCCGGATATTGATCGCCTGATCCTTTCAGGGCCGGGGCTTCGCGGCATGGGCGCCATCCCGTTCTATCAGAAAATTGCACTTCAGCTGGCAACGCGTGTCCGTCCGAACTGGATTGTAACGCCACCACGCCGTTTTGTTCGCATTGAGCCTTCCGATAATGTTGAAATGCTTGAGCGGACCTGGTCGGATCCGCTTATGCAGCGAGAGAACCGGATCGATCAGGTTTATGGCGTTGCCCAACTGATGGAGACAGCTCACCAGCGGGCTCAATATCTCCCCGAACGCTCATTGCTATTATATGGTGCGAAAGACTATGTGATCCCGCCTTCCGGGGTGGAGCGCACGGCTCAGATGCTGCCGTCACATGTGCGCACAGCTTATTATGAAAACGGGTATCATATGCTGATGCGAGACTTGCAGGCAGAAACGGTCTGGCAGGATCAGCTTGCTTTTATGATTGATCCTGAGGCGTCGCTACCATCAAACGCGTCTGCTTTGCCATGGATCGCCGAGAACTGATCCTCGCAGAAGTCTGATGTTAACCATTGTATCATAACCAATAAGTTGATCAGATAGATTCGGGTGAGCCTGCAATTATGGTGGCAGCGCTGAAAAAATTAACTGGCGATGATCTCGTCGGGCGGTTTTCCGCCTGGTGGGACGGTCGTGAGTACGTTCCTTCCGGCGATGCTGAGGCCGAAGACACTGAAGCTGCGACCGTTGATTCTGACGTTCCCGAAATCGAGAAGAAGCCGACAAGCATTGATGCATTGTCTCCCGCAGCCTCGCGCATAGCCGCGATTGAGACCGTTTGGGGGGAGGGCCGTTTAAGTCCTGGAAGTGCTGAAATCGAAGCCCGTCTGACTGACAGTCTCGGAGCGATGGAAAACGGCTCGGAAGACCAGTTTGGCGTCATTAATTCAGACCCGGCAACTGTCCGTCATATTATGGGTGTTACTGGAGGAACACCGGTAATCTCCGAATGGCGCGTGC
>QGCY01000178.1_pt1 | contig 12589 bp, 17 predicted proteins | sample 4708041 | NCBI WGS metagenome assembly QGCY01 (sample SAMN08941164, study PRJNA450518) | Sediment metagenome, whole genome shotgun sequencing project. | biome: grassland soil; feature: grassland; material: soil; isolation source: soil 14 days enrichment with methanethiol and mixed carbon source ... | reverse complement strand
ACCATAGATTCATATTGAATAGTTGGATATTTTATTAGAGCAGCTGTAAAACAACCAGGGTTATTTTCTTTACCTTGACTAAATTGCTTTCTATCTAAATCAATCAACTCTAAAAGTGTAATTGGTTTTAAAGCTTTTTGTATTTCTACAAATATTTCTTTTGCTGGTGTCATACTCTTCTACGTCTTTTTCTTTTACCAATGTGTGGTTTGGTGTTACTTTCTGATTCATCTTTTTGAGAATACCCAAAAAGCAGCCTTCCTTTTCTTACACATTGCTCAAGTACATCTAAAATATCATCAGGGGTTGAACATCCTTTTTCAAAAGATAGAATATGATCTAAAGCATCATCCATATCTTTGGTGTCTCTTAAGCGATCATCAAAGGTGATTAAGCCTTTTCTGAATGTTCCTGTTAAAGTTGCGTCAATTCGATCGTGTTTGTCTCCAGAAGCGTGATCATCGTGAGGAATATCTACTGCATTGTTATCTTCACAGGCAATTAACCATTCAGGCTCATACACTGATTTTTGAGAGGCTGTAGCATCATAATAGGAAATAATAGACATTCCTTTGGCATTGTATTTACGCTGCCATTCGTAATGAGTATTCATTGCTTCAATTCTATCCTCTTGTTTATTGAATAATTCTAAAACGTGCGCTCTTCCCTTATCAATAGAAACAATTGCTCCAGCTTTGTAATCTCCATTTTTTGTAAATGATAAATCCCAAAAAGAAATTAATCCATTATGAATAGTATTTCCGTGCGTAGATTTAAACTTAATCCACTCTTCTTTAATACGTTTTCCCTCTTCAACAGGATTGTTAAAGTCCTCTCTTTGGCTTGTATGATAATCATCATTCCCAACAATTTCTATACATTCATCTTGAGAGTAACGTTCGTGCCAAGATGGATTAAAATCGTTATCACAAAGATTTATAGTATCAATATCTAGGTTTTTAGACTTCTTATATTTTTCTGCAAAGCCTTCAATAATTCCTTTTTTAATAATTAAGTTATTTGGCATAACTCTTCTAAAGCGTCCACGTTGTCCTGCCTTTCCTAAATCACCTGTAAGCTTTCTTACATTTTCCTTTGTCAGCTCTATGTTTTTAGCGGCCTTTCTATCTTCTAAATCATCCATAGACGCAAAATCTGGACGTCTACCATTGTGATTTAACCCACGAAAAGGCTGATTTAAACCCAAAGCTTTAAAGTAGGTACCATCAGCACATTCAAAAGCGCCATCTGCCCAAGAACCATAGCCTCTTTGTACGCCAAAATCTTTAATATACTTTTCGTTATTCTCTAACATTGCCTGTAAAAAAGAAAGCAATTCGTTAGACATATCTTGATTTCTACCAATGAGCAAACCAAACTTTAACTCCTTATTTTCTTTTAAGTGGGTGGTATTCCCGACATTGGTATGAATACTTTTTGCAGCACCTCTAAACCAACGTCGTTGCTGAATGATTAACGGATTCTCAAAAACACGCTCATAGCTTTCTTGATGAAACCAAGAACTTGGTGCATCTGCAAAATCTTGCCCAGAATTAATACCAAAGTAATAATCGAAAAACTCTACATAGTTTTCAGGCTTTAAAAGGCGTTTAATTCGCTTTTCCTGTTGCTCTGTGGTTTCACTAATTAAATTGGCGGCTGTAAGCTTTGCAATCTTTTTAGAAAGCAAATCGTAATTCTCTTTGGCTGTTTTTAATTCTGTTTTAGTCATCGGCTATGAGTTTTGCAATAAACTGATCAAAGTAGGGTCTAACCTCTTTGATAACCTCCAAAATTTCCTCACGTTTTTTAGGTTTAGCTGCAGCAGCTATTTCTAACATAAAATTGGTGAACCCATCAATGCTTTCCATAGAATAGACTGCTCTTTTTTTACTGTCCGTAATTCTATCAAAAGCGGCAACTGTATTAATGATATCATTCGTTTTATAGGGCAATGGCTCTCCCTTAGAAATTGCCAGAGCTTGCTTTAAAGTCAGCTTTCTAATGGCAGATGGTTTAATGGTGTTCAGCTCCTTTTCCTCTTCCCAGTTGCCCTCATCTCTCCAAGTGCCCAAAGATTTTAAACCAACCTTTACAATTTTAGAAATGTTAGAAATGCTAAACCCATTTACATATAAGTTTTTAGCCTCTCGCTTTTTTCTATCGCTCATTTCAGCAGTCATTCTACCCATACCTATTTATAATTACCATCGATGTTTAAACTACCATTTTCAGTAAGCTCGATGTTGTTAATGTTCATTCCATCATATTCTAGATTCTTTTTTGCTTCAATTAAGAATTCCACAAAATCATCATCAGAAAGCATTTCCTGTATGCCAACGCCTATTTCTGGGAACTCTTTAAACTCACCTTTTTCGGCCAAAAGGATATCTAGCTGATGTTGGTTGTCAGAATCGCCAATAACAAAGTCGCCATTTTGAATCAGCAAATCGCCATTATCATCAAATACAAAGTCTTTCATAGACACAAAATTCGTTTATATAAGTAGTCTTTAAAATTTTTAAATCAAGCCTTGTATAAAAATCATACAACGCTTGTATGAAATCCATACAAGCGTTGATTTGTTATTTTTTTTAAGTAAAAAGTTGCTGCAATTTTGTGGAGTAATTAAGTGATAAATGACGCATAAATTCATAGTAAATACAGAACGAGTTAACGAGTATGGTTACAGAATTCTTACTGATGGTATAGATACTGAACAGTATGAACGTAATCCTGTTGTACTGTATTATCACGAACGTGCAAGAGATCCAAAACAAGTAGTTGGTAGAGTTGTAAAACTCTATAAAGAAAATAGCCAACTGATTGCAGAAATTGAGTTTGATGTAGCAGATGACTTTGCAGCAGCTTTAGCGGGTAAAGTTGAAAGGGGCTTTATAAGAATGTGTTCTTTAAATGCTGATGTAATTGAAACGTCTATAGATGAAAAATTGATTTTAGCAGGACAAACTTTGGAAACTGTTACCAAATGTAAACTGGTAGAAATTTCAATTGTTGATATAGGTGGCAATGATAATGCTTTAAAGTTGTCTAGAAATGGCGAAAAAGTATCTCTAAAGAAAATCGAAACACATAAAAAAAACGAAAATACAATTATGAAAACTATAGCACTAGCATTAGGTAATGATGAAAACGCTTCTGAAGGTGTTTTATTACAAGCTGTTAACAAAATTAAGCTTGCCAAAGAACAAGCAGAAACCAGAGCAACCAATGCAGAAACTGCATTAAAAGAATTTCAAGGTAGAGAGGCAGATGCTTTAATTGAAAAAGGCGTAAAACTTGGCTTGTTTGCTGAAGGCTTTAAAGACACTATGAAAAGTGCTTTTGCTGCAGATCATGAAGCACAAGTAGTAAAGCTGTCTAAATTGATTACAGACAAAGAAGCTGAGCAAGAAAATGATGAAACACACCAAACTGTAAAAGAAGTAATTCTTGGGAAAGGTGGTGAGAGTAAAAAAACAGTAACCTTAACGTATGATTATTTGCAAAAAAATGATGTTGAGCAGTTAAGAGAAATCAGAGAGAAAAAGCCAAAAGAATTTGCTCGTTTGGTAAAAGACTACGAAAAAGGAGTAAGACACAAAGAAGACTAATAAAATTTAAAACCAATATACAATGGCAGGATTATTAAGAGAAGGTTGGGTTCAAGGAATCAAAGAAAATCCAATCCCAGATACATCATTCATTTCAGCATCTGTTGATATGTCTGAATATGTAGAATATAACAAGCTACATTTAGCTGAGGCAGGAGTTGAGCCAGATGTTCACGAAAACTATTTTGCAGGGAATGAAGATCCTTTACCTGTTCAAGATATTTCTGACATTCCTGGAGAGGTTGTTTTGAATACCTATTCAACTAGCCAAACACGTCATAGAAGTTTGCAAGATGTAGAATTGCAATATGACAAAAAAGCATCAATCATTAGAAGACACGCAACGTCTTTAGGTAAAAATATGGGGCAAAAAGCATCTTATGCTTGGTCTACAGCTACCAATGACGCCTTTAACAAGTTTATGAACTTAGGTTCTACAGACTCTGTAATTGATGCAATTGCAGATTTGGAAGCTTTTTATGGTGGTTTAGATATGGGAGGTGAACCTTTGAACTTATGCTTAAGCCCAGAGTTTAAAGCAAGAATTAGAAAAGAGGATAAAGTGCTTTATAAGGATATGATGAACGCAAAGAAAGGCGACATCTTCTGGGGCTTTAAAATCTGGCATTATTCTAAAAATCCATTATTTACATCTGCAGGAGCAAAGAAGGCTTTTGGAGCAGTTGCAGAAGCTGGAGACAAAAGAAGTTCTTTTGCTTGGGCTACCAATGAAGTGTTTAGATGTTTTGGAGATACAGAAATGTATGAGAACATAAAAGACTCAGGTTTACAGGCTGATACACTTTCTTTTGCACAAAGAGCATTAGTAGGTAAAATTAGAGCTGCAAGTCCTAAGTATTTAGCAACAATGATTTAATAGCGGAATTATGAGCAAAGGTAAACTAAGAGCAGAAAAGTATTTTAAAAGTAATACAACAGGAGATGTTTTATACACCACCTCAGATGGTACTCCTTTTTTAAGAAAGCAAAATGCAAAAGCTCACGCTAGCACTTTAGAAGATAAGGCTATTGAAACTTTTGAGAGAAATGCAAAAGTTGAAGAAATAGATGTTGATGCAGATGATTTGTCTGAGGCAGAAAAAGAAGCCGCAAAAGTTGAAGCTGATAAAAAGGCAGCAGCTAAAAAGAAATCTGAAGAAAAGAAACAAGCTGAGGCAGCAAAAGCCGCATCAGAAAACACAGCAGGTGCAAAAAAGCACCCAGCCAATACTGGAGCAGACCAGAAAACAGCAAAGTAGATACGTTCCATCGTTAAACTAGGCAGTTGTCTTATTGCAAGACAACTGCTCCCTTAAGGGGGTATTAATAAAGCAATTATGAGAAATTTTACACTTAATGAATTCGATAGTCCAGATAAACCTGGTTCTGGTTCTTTGATGCAAGATTCAACTATAGAAAAGTTAGATAATGCCAGAGATTATGCAGGAATTCCTTTTATGGTAAATTCTGGGTTTAGAACTATTCAGCATAATGCAAAAGTTGGTGGTTCTGATAACTCTTCTCATTTAGAAGGTTATGCTGTAGATTTAAAATGTACAGATTCCAGAAGTCGTTTTAAAATGGTAAGTGCTTTACAGAAAGCAGGCTTTACTAGAATTGGAATTGCAAAAACTTTTATTCACGCTGATGATGATCCTAACAAATCACCTGAAGTAATTTGGACATATTAAGATGAAAAAACTATTTGGATGGCTTACTGGAGATATTTTTAAAAAAGCAGGAGATGCTTTAGATAATATCATTACGTCAGATGAAGAGCGTTTGGCTGCAAGAAATGCATTACAGCAAGTATTAATCGATGAAGCTTTAAAATCTCAACAGATACAAGCCGAAATTATAAACGCTGAGGCAAAAGGAAACTTTTTGCAAAGAAGCTGGCGACCAATTTTAATGCTAGGTTTTGGTTTTGTGGTGTTATACTCAAAATTCATTGCACCAGCATTCAACTTGCCTAATACAGAATTAGAACCAGACTTTTGGGAGCTTTTACGATTAGGAATTGGAGGTTATGTAATTGGTAGAAGTGCCGAAAAAATTACAAAATCGGTTACAGAGAATATAGATTTAAGAAAAAACAAAAAAAATTAAGCCTTATGGCAATACCAAAAATTACATTCAACATAGCAACAGATGGCTTAGACAGAAATTCTGATGCCATAGAAAAAGTACCAGGCTTTGTGCTAACTGGTAACACAGTTGCAGGCAAAGTTACTATTGGCGAATCCAATCAAATATTTAGCCTTAAAGGAGCTGAAGATTTAGGAATCGAAGAAACTGGTACCAACGCATTTGCTTGGAAACACATTTCTAAATTTTATGAAGCAGCTGGCCAAGGAGCACCTTTATGGTTTATGCTAGTTTCTGATGCAACTACAATGACACAAATGGCAGATGTTACAGAAAACTTTGCTAAAAAGTTAATTGAAGATGCAGGAAACATTAGAGTTCTTGGTTTGCTTAAAAAAGCAACAGGCACAGAAACAATTACTGCAGGTTTAGATGAAGATGTAGCAACAGCAGTTGTAAAGGCTCAGGCATTAGCAGATCACTTTGCAGCAAAATACTTTCCTTTTAGAGTAATCTTATCAGGAAATCGTTTTTCTGGAACAGTTGCAGATTTAACAGATTACGCAACTTCAGAATACAGAAACGTAAATCTTTTAATTGCAAATGATGATGCAGCTTCTGAAGCTTCAATTGGGTTAAACTTGGGTAGACAGGTTGCCATACCAAGCCAAAGAAGACAAAGCCGTGTTAAAGATGGAGCAATCATTTCATTGAATGCCTACTTTACCAATGGCGAAAAAGTAGAAACCCTACAAGATGCTTGGGATACTATTGATGAAAAGCGTTATACGTTTTTTAGAAATTTCTCTAACAGATCTGGTTACTACTTTACAGGAGATAAAACCTTGGTGGGTTCTGATGATGATTTCTCAACACTCGCTCCTGGTTTCGTAATTGATGAAACTGTGTTAATCGCTTATGATGTGTTAACGGAAGAATTGTCTGATGAAATTCCTGTTGATGCAGATGGTAAAATTCATCCAGCAATTATAAAATCTTGGCAAGGTGCCATTGATACTAGAATAGCAACAGAGATGGTTGCTACAGGTAAATTATCTGGGTTCTCATCTTACATAGACGAAGATCAAAGTGTTTTACAAACAGATAAAATAGTGATCAGTTTAAGTCCACAGCCAGTGGGCTATGCAGATACTATTGAAGTAAATATAGGTTTCACTACAAATTTAGAAGACTAATGAGCAAGCAATATAGTTGGAGCGATTATTCAGTCGCTTATGGAGGTACAGTAAGAGAGGGAGTTACAGGCTTTGAAAACACCTCAAAACAAGAAAAAGACTTCTTATATGGTAGAGGCAATAAGCCACACCAAGTATTAAGAGGAAACAAATCTTTTGAAGGACGTTTAAAAATTTGGCAATCAGAATTAGAACGTATGATTGCAGATGCGCCAGATAACGATGTGCTAAAGTTAAAGTTCAATTTAACAGAAGCATTTGTGCCAGAAGATGGAGGGCAAACTGTAATTAATACCTACGTAGATATGGAAATTACAGAAGTACCAAGAGCCTTTAACCAAGGAGATAAAAATATGATTATTGAATTGCCAGTGATCTATTTAGATGTAAAAGCACAACAATAGAAACCGTAAAAACCAAATACAAATGAAAAGTAGATTATTAATTATGATGCTAATGGTAACAAGCCTAGCATTTACAAACCCAAGTAAAACTTTAAAGATGGAACAAAAAGTAGATCAAACACAAATTGAACAATGGAAAGCCGATTTTGGAGGCGTGTATCAATTGCCAGTTGGCGACAAAACAGGTTTTTTAAGAGAACCAAAAATGCTAGACTTTAAGCGAGCTTTTAAAGCAATGATGAGTCGTGGAGACATTGCCTTTGGCGAAGAAATGTTAAAAGCATTATGGCTAGATGGTGATAAAGATATTCTAGATAATGATGAATATTTTATGGCTGCCAGAAAACAGCTCAAAGATTTCTTTAATTATGATGATGCAGAAATTACCAAACTACCACAAGGTAAAAGTAAAATAACCATTGGTGGCCATAGTTGTACAGTCCGTTTTATAACTAGAGACGACTTACAGCGAGCAGAAATGCAGAATCCAGGTAATAAAACCTTTGTTACTCAAGAAAAGCTATTTGAACGCATTTGCGAGAAAAAGGATGACGCCTTTAAAGATAAAAACGATGCCAGTATTCGGTTTCCACTATATCAAGCTATTGAGGAATTGCAGAATACCAAAGTGGCTGTGCTAAAAAAGCTTTAGAGGATGCCATTATAGATACTAATGACGCATCCGCTTTTGAGTACATAGAAAATTTCAACATTAGGCTTTACGACGCTTATTTACAATACTATATGCATGTTCGTAAGCCTCACAAATTATCAGATGAAGATTGGGCTACACAAATACTCAATCTTCATTTTATCAGAAAACAAGAAGACGAAGCTTCAAAACAAACTTAGATGAGCACTTACGAGTACATCATAAAACTAAAAGATTACGCCAGTTCTGGGTTGCGACAAATTGCAGCTAGTGCTGGCGTAACTGATACTAAATTAACTGGCGTTCAAAAACGTTCTGGTTTGGTAAGCCGTGTTTTTGGTGGCTCTTTATTAAGTGCAGTTTCAGGCTTGGCAATTGGCTTTGGCTTGTTAAGTACAGCTTCATCACTTTTTTTTAAAGGAGTTGAATATGAGCAAACCAAAGTAAAATTTGAAGTTTTGCTGGGCAGTGTAGAAAAAGGTACTGCAATGCTTAAGGAACTCAACCAATATGCAAACGTTACGCCTTTTTCTAATGGAGGTATCATAAAAGCATCAGAGACAATGCTAGGTTTTGGTATTGCTCAAGAAAAGATAATGGGCAATATGAAAATGTTGGGTGATGTTGCTATGGGTAATGAAACTAAGCTGGGCAGCCTTTCTTTAGCTTATTCTCAAATTATGGCAACAGGCAGATTAATGGGGCAAGATCTATTGCAATTAATTAACCAGGGTTTTAATCCGTTACAAATTATATCAGAAAATACAGGCATTTCTATGGGCGAATTAAAAAAGCAAATGGAAAAAGGCGCAATTTCTGCAGGTATGGTAGAAGAGGCATTTAAACTGGCCACTTCAGAAGGTGGACGTTATTATGAAATGACCGAAAAAATGGCAGAAACTGCAGGTGGTAGATGGAGTACTTTTATGGGAACTCTCGCTCACACAGTTTCAATAGTTGGCGAAAAGTTTGCAAATTGGATTTCTCCATTGTTTGTAATAGGAACAGCTGTAGTAGAAAATATTATACCATTTGCTAAAGGTGTTAGAGATATTATGACAGCAGTAAGTCAGTCAACACCATTACTCATTACTCTGGGAACTGTAGTTACAGCTTTAGGCGTTAATTATTTAATTGCCAATGCTGGTATGATTGCTTTTACTATTCAATTTTATGCCTATAGTGCAGCAACTTGGTTGGCTACTGCAGCAACAGGAGCATTAACAGCAGCACAAACAGCGTTAAACTTTGTAATGTCTCTAAATCCGATTTCATTAGTCATTTTAGGTATAGGAGCTTTAGTGGCAATTATAGCTGTGCTTTGGAATAAAGTAGATTGGTTACGAGGTGGTATTATGGGCATTTGGGAAGTAATGAAAGGTTTTGGAACTGCCATAAAAGATTATGTTATTACTAGATTTCAAGAACTAATTTCTGGTATTTCAGGAGCAGCAAAAGCAATCTGGGCTTTTATGAAAGGCGATTTTAAAGATGCCTTTGAATATGGTAAAAAAGCTGCAGGAGATTTATTTGGCGCCAATTCTAAACAGAAATTATTAAAGGATGGTTTAGAAGCTGCAAAGTCATTCAATCAAGGCTATAACAATGCTCTAAAAGTTGACACTCCAAAAAGAGAAGCTGAAAAAGCTGGAGTTACCACAACTACTCCAGAAAATTATATGGTTAAAAAACCATCTTCAGTATTTGCAGATTTATTAAAAAATCAAACTGAAGAAAAAAAGAAAAAGGCAAAAAGCTTAAAACCAGACAGCATCGTTTCTGGTGGTTCTAAGCAAACCAACATCACAGTAACCATTCAAAAGTTACAAGATGATACTAAGATTTATGTAAGTAGTGCAGAAAAAGGCATTAACGAAATGGGAGACAAGATCCAGGAGATGATATTAAGAGCTGTAAATAGTGTTAATCAAATGCAAACCAACTAATGGCAGAATTCAGTTTTAGAGAATTAGTGGCAAGAGCGCATTTTGATTATGTAGGACCTGCATTTCCAGAATGGTTTAAAAACAATAAAACCATTTCTGTATTGCCTAGCCTTAAAAATATATTTGGTAGTCAGCTATTAGGTAAAAAATATTTTTTAACCCTGTCTTTAAAAAGTGATACAGAAACGTTTCACTTTCCTAATGAGCCATTGGTTTCTTTAAGCTTAAGAAAAACCATTGTAGAAACTGCCACAGTTGGCGAATACAGAAAGGGAACAGTTAAAGAGTACATCAATACAGAAGATTATAATATTACCATTAGAGGGGTTTGTATCAACCAAGATGATGATGAAAAATATCCTTTTGATGAAGTAAAAAACTTAAACGATATGTTTGAGGTAAACGAAGCTTTATCAATAGTAAATAATCCGTTTTTCACATTGTTTGGTATTGGTAAAATTGTTTTAACATCAATTGATTTCGATGAAATGATGGGGCAACCCAATTTGCAGAAATACACCATTACTGCTGTAAGTGATCAAGATTTTTATGGAAATTTAAAAGAAAGAAACGAACTATTAAATAATAACAGCTAATGTTTGTTTTAGAAAGTAAGGTAGTTATTGGAGATTATGAATTTAAAAGCATTCATAATATAGAGTTTACCAAGTCTGTAGATGATTTGGTAGATACAGCCATTATACAGCTACCTACTAGATTCAAAATTAAGCAAAACAACGTTCTTAAATTTACGGAAGAGGCTATAAAAGTAGGCGATGCAGTTGCAATTACTGTTGGCTATAAAAACCAATATTCAGCAACAGAATTTGTGGGGTATGTGCGTAAAATTATGCCAACCATACCTGTAGAAATTCATTGTGAAGATGCAATGTATGTATTGCGTAGAAAAACGATAAACAAGGCTTGGAATGAACCAACCACTTTAAAGGAAGTTTTAACGGAAGTTATTAAAGACACAGACATTCAACTGGCAAATAACATTCCAGATATTCCTTTAGATAAATTTATCATTAAAAACGCCAATGGCACTCAGGTGCTCCAGAACCTAAAAAAGAATTTACGCTTAACAGCATTCATTAATGATGATAATGAGCTGTATTGTGGCCTGCAACAATTTACTAATATAGGTGATGAAGTTGGTTATGATCTCAATTACAATTTAGTTGAAAATAATTTGGAGTTCAAGTTTAAAGACGAACGCCAAATACGAGTAAGATATATCTATACAGATGAAGAGGGAAACCAAAAAGAGGCACAATTTGGAGACACCACAGGAGAGCTAAGAACCTACAGAACCGCTATTGTTTCAGATTTAGAAACTTTAGAGCAAATGGCACAAACAGAAATCAATCGATTAAAGTTTGATGGTTTTGAAGGATCTGTAAAAACGTTTTTAATTCCGTTTGCAACTCGAGGGATGAGAGCAAAAATTATAGACCAGGATCATACAAATAGAGAAGGCGCATATTTTATAAATAAAGTAAAAACCACTTTTGGAACTGGTGGAGCAAGAAGAGAGGTAACTATTGGTACAAAATTATGAGTAAGGACAAAGAGTTACAAGATGCGTTTGCAAAGTTGCTTGAGAAAGATGCAGTTACATTTTCTGCAACTGTTTTATCAGTAGATAAAGAAAAAGGCATTTGCAAAGTAAAAGATGACAATTTAGAATACAAAGCACGTTTAGCATCTGTAATTAATAATGATGCAGATAAGTTCTTTTTATACCCAAAAATAGGCAGTAAAGTTTTAATAAGCTGTATAGATGAAGATTTACATCAGCTGTATGTAGATAAATGCTCAGAGGTTGAGGCTTTTCAGTTTAAGATTGGAAATTGTGAAATGAGTATGGACGCCACTGGTTTCAACTTTAAAAAAGAAAACGAAAGCCTAAAAGGTTTGTTAGTTGAGTTATTATCAGAAATACAAAAAATGGTTTTTACCACAAATATGGGACCTACTATAAAACTGGTAAACAAGCCAAAATTTGAGGCTATTGAAAACAAGTTTAAAACCCTTTTAAAAGACAGTTAAATGGCATTAAGTGAAAGCAGGTTATCAGGAAAAATAGTTGACATTATAGATGTAATAAAATTAGAAGAGGTTGATTATGAAGCCATGAAAATTAAGTTTGCTGAAGATTTAGCAAAAGCAATTGTTGAGGAATTAAAATTGGCAACAGTAACAGGAACGTGTCCGCAAAATGCAGGATCACTAATAAATGGTAAAATAAATTAAAATGCTACAAACCTACACCAAAATAGTCGATTGGTTTTTAAAGAAAGATCAACCAGGCAGAAAAATAGCCATCATTATAGGCATACTTTTTCTATTTGGTTTTTCATCAATTAAGATATACGTGTATATCAGTGAATTAAGAGCAGCAGAAAAACTCTCAACCATAGAGCGAATTGCCAAATTAGAAAAGCAAGTAGAAGACTGCCAAGAAATCTATACACAAAAACTACAACTAGAGGCAGATATACAAGATTTAAAAACAAGTATAATCTTGATTAAAGCCTCAAATGACAACTTGCCAATTCCTTTTTGGATTAAAGATTTAAAAGGCAAAATGCTCTATATAAATAAAGCTTTTGAAAAAAGATACTTGTATCCAAGAGGCTTAACAGCCTCAGATTATATAGGCACTTATGACAGTGATGTATTT
>QGCY01000177.1_pt1 | contig 12593 bp, 11 predicted proteins | sample 4708041 | NCBI WGS metagenome assembly QGCY01 (sample SAMN08941164, study PRJNA450518) | Sediment metagenome, whole genome shotgun sequencing project. | biome: grassland soil; feature: grassland; material: soil; isolation source: soil 14 days enrichment with methanethiol and mixed carbon source ... | reverse complement strand
GTATAGAACAGGGGTTATACAGAAAAAATTTAGATGTAGAATTTATCTCTAGAATTTATTTTAATGGAATGATAACCATCAAAGACAAAGAACTTTTTCCTTTAAATAATTATTCTATGAACACTTTAATGAACTATTATTTAGAGTATCATTTAAGAGGTATTTGCACAGAAAAAGGATTAGAACAATTAGAAAATCAACTTAAACAGAAATAGAACCAATGAAAAAAACAATTCTGATATTTTTAACTACTTGTTTTTTCTTAATTACAAATGCGCAAGAAAAAACAATAAAGCTATCTCTTAAAGAAGCAATAGATTTTGCTATTGAGAATAGTTACAACACAAAAGCAGCTGAAAACGATATTAAAGTTGCAAAAGAAACCGTTTGGGAAACTACCACAATTGGATTACCACAAATTAACGGAGCTGTAGATTATCAAAGATATTTAAAGTTGCCTGTTACTTTATTAGATTTTGATAATGATGGTGTAAATGAAGAATTTATTTTTGTACAAAAACAAAATGTAAATGCTTCTGTAACACTAAGTCAATTACTTTTTGATGGTTCTTATTTAGTAGGTTTACAAGCCTCTAAAACCTATCTAAAAATTTCTAAACAAGCCAAAGAAAAAACAGAATTAGTAACCAGAGAAGCTATTATAAACGCTTATGGTAATGTTTTAGTTGCCGAAAAAAGTATCGAAATTCTAAAAAGAAATAACGAGGTTAACAATAGAATTTTAAAAGAAGCAAAAGCAGGTTACGAAAATGGTTTAACAGAGCAAGAAGATGTAGAACAGTTCGAAATTATTAAAGGAAACATAGAAAATAACATTAGAGCTACAGAAAGGTTAAGAGATATTGCATACAAGCTTTTAAACATTTCTTTAGGAAACCCAATTGATACCAAGCTAATTTTAACAGACAATTTAGAATCTTTAGTACTTGCCAACACAAACTTAAAGTTGTTAGTAGAAGATTTTGTTTTAGAAAATCATATCGATTTTAAAATTGCAGAAAATGATAGAGAAACGAAACGTTTAACTATGAAATTAGAAAAAAGTAAAAATTTACCAAGTTTAAGCGCTTTTGTAAATTACGGAACACAAGCTTTTTCTGAAGAATTTTCTTTTTTCAAAGGCCAACAAAGATGGTTTCAGTCTTCTTTATTTGGTGTTAGTTTAAACGTACCAATCTTTAGTAGTTTTGGTAGAAAAGCAAAAATTGCACAAACTAAAATTAACCTAGAAACTGCAGACATTCGTTTAGAGGAAACCAAACAGAGATTAAGTTTGGCTGCTCAAAGTGCAAAAAGTGATTATCAATTAAGTATCGATAATTATGAAACAGCAAAGAAAAACTTAAACCTTGCAGAAAGAATTGAAAAGAAACAACAAATAAAATTTGATGAAGGTATTACCACTAGTTTTGATCTACTTCAGGCACAAAACCAATTATACACTCAGCAAAACAACTATGTACAAGCAATGTTAAACATCATTGCTACAAAAGCAACATTAGAAAACGCATTAAACTTACCAATCAAATAATCAACAACACAATGAGAAAAATATATTCATTACTAATTATTACCATTGTTTTAATTTCATGTGGAGAAAAGAAAACAACCTCTGTAGCAGATTTAGTGGCTTCAGGTTCTTTAAAAGAATTAACCGCTAAAAAGAAAGAAATATCTGCAAATTTAGAAGCTATAAATAAAGATTTAGAAGCTATAAATGCTGCCATTTCTAAAAAGGATACCATTAAAAAATTACCTTTAATTACTACAATTACAGCTAAAGCTGAAGTTTTTAATCACTATTTAGAACTACAAGGTAATGTAAAAACAAAGCAAAACATTTTAATATACCCAGAAATGCCAGGTATCTTAAAAAGTATTTTGGTTAAAGAAGGACAAAGAGTTGTAAAAGGGCAATTATTAGCTACTATAGATGATGGTGGTTTAAGCAGTCAAGTTGCACAATTAGAAGCAACAACAGCCTTAGCAAAAACTACTTTTGAGCGTCAAAAGCGTTTATGGGATCAAGAAATTGGTTCAGAAATTCAGTTTTTACAAGCAAAGACAAATTACGAGGCTCAAGAGAATACATTAAAACAACTTAAAAGTCAATTGTCTAAAGCCTCTGTAAGAGCTCCTTTTTCTGGTGTTATAGATGATGTAATTAAAGAACCAGGTACAGTTTTAGTAGGTGGGCCAGGTTCAGAAATTTTTAGAATCGTAAATCTTAACAACATGTATGTAGAAGCAGAAGTACCTGAAAGATACATTGCTAGCATCACTAAAAATAAAGATGTAAAAGTTTCTTTTCCTGTTTTAGGAGAAACTATAGAAAGTTCTGTAAAACAAGTAGGTAGTTTTATCAACCCAAATAACAGATCTTTCAGAATAGAAGTACCAGTAGCAAATAAAAGCGGAAATGTAAAACCAAACTTAACAGCTAAACTTCAAATTAATGATTACTCGCAAGACGAAGCCATTTTAATTCCACAAAGTATTATCTCAGAAAACGCTAATGGAGAGCAATTTGTTTATGCTATTAAAGGTAAAAATGCAGATAACGAAGCTGTTGCAGAACGTGTAATTATTAAAACTGGAAAAACACAAGGAAATTACATCGAAGTTTTAGAAAACCTTTCTGTAGGTACAGAAATTATTGATGAAGGTGCACGTAGTGTAAATAATGGGCAAACTGTAAAAGTTATCAATATAAAATAATTAATGATGACAGAACAAAAAAAACAAGTAGATAAAGAGTTTAAATTATCATCTTGGGCAATTCATAATAAAACAACCATTTATGTAATAATGGCTGTATTATTCTTCTATGGTATTTCTGCGTATTTAACCATGGCAAGAGAAAATTTTCCAGAGGTAAAAGAAACTAAAATATACATAAGCACTGCTTATCCTGGTAATACAGCAGAAGATATAGAAAAACTGATTACAGATCCTATAGAAGATCAAGTAAAAACAGTTAGTAATGTTATAGAAGTTACCTCAACATCGCAAGAAGATTACTCTATTGTTATTGTTGAGTTTGATGAAAACATTTCTGTAGAACTTGCAAAACAAAAAGTAAAAGACGAAATCTCTACAGAAACTTCTAGTGAAGATTGGCCAACTTTTAATGGCGCTAAAATAGAACCAAATGTGTTCGATTTAAGTATGTCTGAAGAAATGCCAATTTCTAATATTAATATTTCTGGTGATTATCCTATTTATAAATTAAAAGAGTTTGCAGAATATTTACAAGATGAAATAGAAGATTTATCAGAAATTAAACAAGCAGATATTCGTGGAGCTCAAGAAAAAGAAGTAGAAGTTGCAGTAGATATTTATAAAATGATGGCTGCTAAAGTTAGTTTTAACGACATAACTTCTGCCATTAGCAATGGAAATGTAACCATGTCTGCAGGTAATTTTATTACAAGCGGACAAAGAAGAACTGTTAGAATTATTGGTGAAATTGATGAGCCAGATGCACTAGAAAATTTTGTAATAAAATCAGAATTTAATAATCCTATTTATTTAAAAGACGTTGCAACTGTATCTTTTAAAGACAAAGACAGAACAACTTTTGCAAGAGAAAGAGGAGAACCTGTTGTAATGTTAGATGTTAAAAAACGTGCAGGAGAAAACATGGTTGCTGCTTCAGAACAAATTAAAGAAATTGTAGACGAGGCCAAAGAAAACTATTTTCCTAAAGATTTAAAAGTTACCATCACCAACGATCAATCAGACAAAACAATTGGTCAGGTAGACGATTTAGTAAACAACATTATTTTTGGGGTTGTTTTAGTAGTAACTGTTTTAATGTTTTTCTTAGGATTTAAAAATGCAGTATTTGTAGGTTTTGCAATACCAATGTCTATGTTTATGTCTTTAATGATATTAAACATGCTAGGTTATACTATGAATACCATGATTCTTTTCGGATTAATCATGGGGCTAGGAATGCTGGTAGATAATGGAATTGTAGTTGTAGAAAACGTTTATCGTTTAATGGACGAAGAAGGCATGAACAGAGTTGAAGCTGCCAAAAAAGGAATTAGCGAAATTGCTTTTCCTATTATCATTTCTACAGCAACAACAGTTGCAGCCTTTATTCCTTTAGGTCTTTGGCCAGGAATTATGGGAGATTTTATGGTACTATTACCAATAACTTTATCTACAGTTTTAGGATCATCTTTATTGGTAGCTATTTTCTTTAACTCTGTTTTGGTTTCTCAATTTATGAGTGTAGAAGATGTAGATATGCCAATTCAAAAAATTGCTATTTTAACAGGAATTATAACTGCTTTTGGAATAATAATTTTATTATTTGGTGGTGCATATAGTGCTCTTGGTGCGTTAATGATTTTTACAGCAATAATGCTTTGGGTGTATAGATTGGTTTTAAGAGGATGGTCTAACAGCTTTCAAAATAAAATATTGCCAATTTTAGAAGGTTGGTACGAAAGAAGATTAAGAAACTCTTTGTCTGGTAAAAAACCATACTTTTTAGTGGCCTTAACTTTTATTTTACTAATTGCTTCTTTCATAGCATTTGGTTGGTCTTTAAGTACACAGAGAACGAAAGTTGAGTTTTTTCCTGACAACAAACCCAACCAAATTATTGTTTATATCGAATATCCAGAAGGTACAGATATTCAAAAAACAAATGAAATCACTAAACTGATCGAAAAGAAAGTAGAAGACATTCTATATAGTGATGAATATATGGATGGAGACCATAACTTTATGGTAGAAAGTTTAGTTTCTCAAGTTGGTGAAGGAGCAGGAAACCCACAAACTGATGGTGGTTCTGCTGCAGAAATGCCTCATAAAGGTAAAATAACTGCCTCTATGAGAGAGTATAAATATAGAAGAGGTTTAGACAGTGAGTTAATGCGTCAAAAAGTGCAAAAAGGCTTGGTTGGTATTTATCCAGGTGTTTTAATTTCTGTAGAAAAAGATGTAAACGGACCTCCTGTAGGCCCTCCAATTAACATAGAAATTGAGGGTGATGATTATGCTGAGTTAATTCAAACTGCTCAGAGAATGAGAGATTTTATCAATACTAAAAGCATTGCTGGTATAGATGAATTAAAGATTGATGTTAACAAAGACAAACCAGGTATGGAGGTTTTAGTTGATCGAAAAAAAGCAGGTGAATTAGGTGTATCAACAGGTCAAGTTGGGCAACAATTAAGATCATCAATCTTTGGTAGTAAAGCAGGTGTTTACAAAGAAAATGGAGAAGATTACGATATTTATGTTCGTTTTAATAAAGAAAACAGATATAATAAAAGTGCGCTTTTTAATCAGAATATCATTTTTAGAGATATGGCATCTGGTCAAATTAAAGAAATACCAGTTTCTACTGTTGCTACCCAAAGTAACAATTCTAGTTTTAGTGCTATTAAGCATAAAGACATTAAAAGAGTTGTAACTGTATATTCTGCTTTAGCTCCTGGAGAAACTGATGCTGCTGCTGTTGTAAACAAAATACAAGCAGAAATGAAAAACTTTAAAGATTTACCTAAAGGCGTTAAAATAGATTATACTGGTCAGATAGAAGAACAAAACAAACAAATGGCATTTTTAGTAGGTGCTTTCTTTACTGGTTTGGCTTTAATTTTCTTCATTTTAATTTTCCAATTTAACTCTATTACTAAACCTGGTATTATTATGTTAGCCATTTTCTTAAGCTTTATTGGTGTTTTTGGTGGAATTGTAATTTCTGGTAGCGCCTTTGTAATTATGATGACAATGATGGGTATAATTTCTCTTGCAGGTATTGTTGTAAATAACGGGGTTGTATTATTAGATTATGCACAATTATTAATCGATAGAAAGAAACATGAATTAGGTTTAGATGAAGATGATTATTTAGAAAAGAACGATTTATTCGAAACTATTGTTAGAGCAGGTAGAGCACGTTTAAGACCGGTTTTATTAACAGCAATAACTACAATTTTAGGGTTAATTCCTTTAGCAATTGGTTTAAATATTAACTTCTATACTTTATTTACAGAATACAATCCTCATATTTATTTTGGAGGTGATAACGTTGTTTTCTGGGGTCCTTTAGCTTGGACCGTAATTTACGGATTGTTAATTGCAACCTTTTTAACTTTAATTGTTGTACCAATTTTATTCTTTTTAGTTACCCAATTTAAAATGTGGTTAAAAAGAAAAACAACACCTAAAGCAATAGCTTCTTAAAAAGAAGAAAAATATTTTTTAGTTAGTAGTTCTAAAAGGGTTGAAATTATAATGATTTCAACCCTTTTTTGTAAGTTTGTTTTATGATAAAAAAGGTTTTTACTGTTGATGAAATAAAAAGAAAGCTAGAGCAGTATTGCGTTTATCAAGATCGTTGTCATAAAGAAGTTGAGCAAAAAATGAGGGAATTCAGTTTAATTCCAGAAGCTCGAGAAATGATTTTATTATCTTTAATCCAAGACAATTTTTTAAACGAAGAGCGTTTTGCAAAAAGTTTTGCAAGAGGTAAATTCAGAATAAAAAACTGGGGAAAACAACGTATTGTTAGAGAATTAAAATTTAAAGATATTTCTGCTTATAATATTAAAACTGCGCTAAAAGAAATTGATGAACAAGAATATGTAGAAACCATTTACAGAATTACAGAAAACAGAAACGAAGTTATATCAGAACCAAATCAATATAAAAGAAAACAAAAACTCTTCGCTTTTTTAATGCGAAAAGGTTTTGAATCTGAATTAATTTATAAAGTGGTAAATGAAGTAATTTCTTAATTATACTTCTTTAAAAAAAGGTTGTCATTTTTTTTCTTTGCAGCAATTACAGCTTGTACATCATCATTAGGTATGGCCACAGAAAGCACATAATGTTTAATTAGCCAAGTATCCCCTTTTTTTTCTAATACACCAGAACCTCTACAAGTTCCCATCCACGTATTTAATAATTCATCAAACCAAACAAAATTGGCTTGCTCGCTTACATAAACATTTCTTTCTAAGATTTTAAAATCCCAGGCTTTGCCTTTATCAAAATAAGGTTTACTAAAATTAGCAAACTGTTTTTTAGTCCAATTTTCTGAGGCATCTGTACCAATAAAAACAGAAATACTATCCATCTTACCAAAGTAATTGTTAAAATTAGCATCTGTAGCTGCCAAATGCCAATCGTTTAAAATTTGATTAATTTCAGTTTTAATAGTAGTTTTATCATCCTTAATGATAATACTTTTTGATGTTTTACAAGAAGAAACGAAAACAAGTGTAACAAAAAGTAAAATTAAGTTATTTCTCATTGTCTTTTAAATTTAGAGTTCTTGTCTATTTTTGGCGTTTTCTGCTTTTCACTACTTTGCCTTATTTTGTTTTGTTCATGTTGCTCTCGTAAATTTATATTTACCGATTTTCTAGACACGCTATCCATTTTTGTGGAATCTAATCCTACAAAAATTCCATCTACATCTATAGCTTCTTCAAAACGTTTCTTAGCCAAAATAGTATTTATTTTAGCGTTTACTGCAGAAAACGCTGCTATTGTTTTTTCGGTTTGTACATTAACTTCTTCCGCTTTTATAGCAGGTATAGACGTCATGTCTGCAAGCCTTAAAGTTTCATTGTAAAAAATATTTACGCGAGCATCAAAAGAAGGATTTTTATTAAAAAGTGTGGGTTTTATGCTGTCTTTTAAATTTTTAACCAAACCTTTTAATTCTATAGCATTACTTAAAATTTCGTGAGGAGAAGCTTTTTTAAACCTTTCTAAGAATTTATCAATCACTCTTAGTTCTTTCCATTCTTCTATCTCACTTCTATAAGCGGGTTTAATTTTTTGCGTATCAGAATATTCATGAACAACACTTAACAGTGGTTTTTTAGAATCTTCTTGCTTATTTTTTGCTGGTTTATCATCACAAGAAAAAAATAAGATTGCTATTGTAAGTAAGTAGAAATATTTCAAAATATAGAAAATTGATTTTGTAAAAATAAACATTTTTTAAAGGTTAGTCTCTTAGTAAAAACTTAAATTTATAGAATTTAATATTTAAACATCATCAACAAAAAAATGTTTTTATCTAACTTAATTATGAATAACAAAATTAATTACCTTTGTTTTTATTAATACTGTAATTTTAAACAATGGAAAGTAATATTCTAGTTTTAGGAGCAAGTGGACAAATAGGTACAGAACTTACCCAAAAGTTACGTCTTATCTATGGTAATAATCATGTAATTGCCTCAGATATTAGAATGGCTAGTGATGAAATAATGGCAACTGGGCCTTTTGAAATTATTGATGCTACTAACAAAGAAGCTATATTTACTGTGATAAAAAAATATAAAATTACACAGGTTTATTTATTAGCGGCAATGTTATCTGCTACAGCAGAACAGCATCCTCAAAAAGCTTGGAATTTAAACATGAACTCTTTACTAGCTGTATTAGATTTAGCCAAAGAAAAACACATTAAACAAATTTATTGGCCAAGTTCTATTGCTGTTTTTGGCCCCACAACTCCAAAAGAAAATACTCCTCAAAAAACAGTAATGGAACCTTCTACAGTTTACGGAATTAGTAAAGTTTCTGGTGAATTTTGGTGTAATTATTACCATAACAAATATGGAGTAGATGTTAGAAGTTTACGTTATCCTGGCATTATTTCTTGGAAAACCAAACCTGGTGGAGGCACAACAGATTATGCTGTAGATATTTATTTTAAAGCTATAGAACATAAAAAATATGAGTGTTTTTTATCAGAAAATACACGTTTACCAATGATGTATATGGATGATGCTGTAAACGCAACTATTGCACTTATGAGAGCAAATCCAGAAGACATAAAAATTAGAAATGGTTACAATTTGGCTGCAATGAGTTTTACTCCAAAAGAAATTGCTTTAGAAATCAAAAAATACATTCCAGATTTTAAGATTACGTATAAACCAGATTTTAGACAACAAATTGCAGACAGTTGGCCTTCTACTATAGACGATTCTGCTGCCAGAAAAGACTGGAATTGGGAGCATAAATACGATTTAAAAACCATGACAAAAGTCATTATTAACCAAATAAAGAAGCTGTAAGTTTGTGCTAAATTTACGTCTAACACCTTGTATTTAGCATTAAAATTATGAAAGCAATTATAGAACAAAGTTTAGCAAACACATATACTTACCAAGAATATAGAAATTTAGTAAGCACATTACTTTCTAATGGTAAAGCTACAGGCCCAAATCAATCTAAAGATTTAACAAATTATAGTTTGTTAAATGATAGAAGAATGAAACGTTTAGACAAAACCATTAAAATTAACGAAGAAACCACTAACTTAATTAAAGATATTAAAGAGCCACAAACTTGGTTAGTAATTACAGAAGGTTGGTGTGGAGATGCTGCACAGAATTTACCAGTTATTCATAAAATGGCAGAACTAAATAAAAACATTAATTTAAAAATAGTTTTGCGTGATGAAAATTTAGAATTAATGGATTTATTTTTAACAAATGGAGGAAGAGCCATACCTAAATTAATTTCTTTAGATACTGATAATAATGTTATAGAAACTTGGGGTCCAAGACCAACTGTTGCAACTAAAATGGTAGCAGATTATAAAGCTAAACATGGAGTTGTAGACGCTCAGTTTAAACAAGATTTACAAGTTTGGTACAACAAAGACAAGGGCAAAAGTATACAAGAAGATTTTATAAAACTGATTCAAAAATCTTTACTTAAAGAAGTGTAGATGCTTTAAAAGGATAAAAAAACCGCAAGTCTGAAACATCAGGTTTGCGGTTTTTCTTTGCGTATATTTGCAATCTTAATAACAGGTTATGTTTGTAGATTATAAATCAATTTCTGATGATGCTAAAGTGTGGGTTTACCCATCTAGCAGAAAATTTTATAAAACAGAAATTGAAGCGCTAGAAAATAAAATTAAACACTTTGTTGAAAACTGGAAAAAAGAAGACGAAAACTTCATTGCTTCTTATCAGTTTTTACACAATAGATTTATTGTTTTGGTTGCAGATGATGAAAAATCACCTCTAACAAATGCAGATATAGATGCTTCTGTTGCCTTTATTTTAGAACTTCAAGAAACGTATAATATAGAACTTTTAGACAAAATGAACGTCTGTTTTAAGCAAGGTGAGTTTGTACAATATAAAGAACTTAAAGACTTTAAAAAGTTACTAAAAAACAAAGCGCTTACTGGTAAAACCATCATTTTTGATAATCTAATTGCCAACAATCACGATTTTAAAAACTTTTGGGAAATCCCTATAGAAGAAAGTTGGTACAACCGTTTTTTATAATTTTTTATGCTTAAAGTACAACACCTTTCTTTTGGATATTCTAAAACCAAAACCGTTCTAAAAAACTTTAACTTTAGCTTAAAAAAGGGCGAACATTTATGTGTTATGGGCGAAAGTGGTTGTGGAAAATCTACTTTATTAAAATCTATTTATGGTTTAGTAGATTTACAAAAAGGTAAAATTTTTTGGAACGACGAACAAATTTTAGGTCCATCTTTTCATTTGGTTCCTGGTTTTGATAAGTTTAAATACGTTGCTCAAGATTTCGATTTAATGCCTTACATTTCTGTTTCTGAAAACATTAAAAAATTCTTATCTCGTTTTTATCCAGAAGAAAGTGAAAAAAGAACACAAGAATTATTAGCTGTTATAGAAATGAGTGCTTTTGCTAATACAATGGTTAAAAATTTAAGTGGTGGGCAAAAACAAAGGGTAGCCATTGCAAGAGCTTTGGCTAAAGAACCAGAATTATTGTTGTTAGATGAACCTTTTGGACAAATAGATAATTTTAAAAAAAATATACTTAGAAGAAACCTTTTTGGTTATTTAAAAGAAAAAAATATTGCATGTATTGTAGCTACGCACGATAAAAATGATGCACTTTCTTTTGCAGATTATTTATTGGTAATTAAAAATAATTCGATTTTAATAAACGATAATCCTAAAGAAATTTATAACAATCCAACAGAAAAATACATTGCTGCATTGTTTGATGATATCAACGAAATTAAACTGAATAACAACAATTATTTGTTATACCCTCATCAAATTAAAATTATAGAAACTTCTGCTTCTACAGATAAATCTAATTTGATAAAAGCCACAGTCATCAACTCTTATTTTAAAGGTAATTATTGGTTACTTGAAGTAAATTTTAAAAATCAGACTGTATTTTTGAAACATAATACTTCTTTAGAAAAAGGAAAAATTGTTCATATATCAATAAAAAAACACCTAAACTCTAAAGAGTAAAGGTGAAACTGAATTATAAACTTCCTAATAAATAACTTTATATTTATTTATTAGGAAGAAAGTTGGAGGGATAATTCTAATACTTATAAATAAATCTGTAAACCAAAAATACAAAGAAAACTACTTTAATGTAGGGTAAAAACTCGCATTTAGACTGTAAAAATGGGAAATAATTAATTTTTATATTTTTTTCGATAAGCCTCAGGAGTATGATTCGTATGCTTTTTAAAATACTTATACAAATTGGTAGGTTCTTTAAAACCTAGGTTAAAAGCGATTTCTTTTACAGACATATTAGTGTTTAACAGAAAACTTTTTGCTTTTGTAATAACTAAATCATCAATAAAAGATTTTACAGGTTTATTTGCTATATATTGTACAATAGTATTTAGCTTTTTAGTAGAAAAACCCAATTTATTGGCATAGTATTTTACCTTTTTACTTTTACCATAATCGCTCTCTAATAAATTCTGAAATTTTATAAATTCCTTTAAATAGTTACTTAACTGTACTTTATTGTGACCTCTAGATTTAATTCTATGCAGTAACGTAATTAAAATATGCAATAAACTTCTAATTATTTTAAAAGAATACTCATCAGACCTTTCTGTAAACTCTTTTTCTATTTTCCTTAAAAGGTAAAAAACTTCTGTAAACTCTTCTTCTTTTAACTGTGTTTTTGGCGATACTAAAAACTCGCTAAACAACTGAATAATTTTAGCAACTTCTCTTTGATTTAAATAACTATTTAAAAAATCATCACTAAATATTAAAAAGTAACCTTCAACCTTATTGTTTTTGTAAAAATGATGTACTTTATTTTTTCTTATAGCTAAAACTGTACCTTTTGTGTAGTAATAGTCAGTATACCCAACAGAGTGCCTTCCTAAATTCTTTTCGATAAAAATTAAAATATAGGAATTAACTTTATGGTTTTGCGTAATTAAACCTGAAATATCCGATGTTAATAATTCAGGTATTTTTGCAATCCTAAATTTAGAAATCGAATAATTGAGTCCATAATCAACAAAGAAAGAAACTAATGGCATTTTTAGGGGGATTTATATTGCCAATAAAATTACAATTTATTTTATCAACAGAACTTTATAATTCATTTTATTAAACAAATAAGTGTCGTTTACTTTTTTACCTAATAAAATTTTGCCAATTGGCGATGATACAGAAACCGCAAAATAATCTTTACCAAAAGCAGTTAATTTACCTGCGGAAACACTTAAAAAATAATTGGCTTTATCAGTAATAATTACACTGCCTAAATGAGCAATTTCTGATGTTTTTGAT
>QGCY01000176.1_pt1 | contig 12657 bp, 16 predicted proteins | sample 4708041 | NCBI WGS metagenome assembly QGCY01 (sample SAMN08941164, study PRJNA450518) | Sediment metagenome, whole genome shotgun sequencing project. | biome: grassland soil; feature: grassland; material: soil; isolation source: soil 14 days enrichment with methanethiol and mixed carbon source ... | reverse complement strand
ATCGACTGGCCCTTCGATCATGTGACGTGACAGCAATGCCAAATCGGTCGAGGTATATGCTTGTTCAAGATCGGTATAGAGGAATTCATGAATTTGCTGGCCATTGCGCGCGGCGTACAGCGTTGCACCATCCACATTCACTGGTGGAATGTGACGCGTGACCAAGGACCCTACCCGCGTTTGACGAAGAATTTGAACCTCCGTCGGTGTTAGAGGATCCCCCGTTACCATCCATTCCGCGCCCGAGGTAAAGACCTGCAAATGACGGCCTGAAAACATACCGCGAATGGCATTAACCTGATCGGATAGAATTGAAAACTCAATAGCCTCATCATCCAGCCCTTCGCCCAGATCAAAATTAAACAGATCGCCCGATTTGGAAAACCACAAACGGTTAGGCAAATCACGGGAGCCCCCTAACACCAAACGATCTTGATGAAAGGCAACCGTTGCCGGAAAACCACGCACTTCGCTGAAGGCTTGCTCCTGCCAGTCAATGGTTGCGTTGGTATCGGTGAGATCATCAACCGTCGTAGCGGTCACCACCGTGGCAGAGTCAAAATCAGTAATCTCAACTTCCACACCGTTAATACGAAGGCGTGTTCCCTCATGCTCTTGCGCAAAGATGCTTTCCGATGAGGTCAGCGTGATCGTGCCACTGGTGGCACTGGGCGTGATTGTTCCCTCAGCGTCAGCGAATTTGAAATAAGGCTGATGGATAACGCCTTCATTGGCGAAAAACCCCCAGCTTTCGAGCGTCCACGTCCCGCCGCTGGAGCGCGTTAAACGTTGTGGCGTGACGTCTTCATGCACCAATAAAAGCGTGTCAGCACTTTGCGTCCAGGCAATATTAGCAACCTGACCCTCACCCCAAGGGGCGCTAATCGTGGTTTCAAGCACGCCACCGGCATAGATAGCAATTTGTTCATCCGTGATGACCAACAAATAGGTTTGCTGAGTATTAAATTCAAAAGCGATCATCTTACCGGCGCCTGCCGCGCTATCAACATAGGCCAACCCTGCCCGACGCGTTACGCCGCCGGTGGGGCGAATAAACACATTGCGCAATTTAGAGGCACCATTTTCATAGGCCGAAAGATCACCTCTTCCTAATAAATCGGATGAAAGCTCCCCTGCGGTAAAGGTTGTTTTTATTTCTCGAATGCGTGTCATGGAAAGTTGTGTGTCCTTTTATTATTTATCTCGCATCAAATGCTTCTATGGCTGGCCCTAAAACGCCGAGCATGCTTCGGCGCTACTGGGCGCGTGATACCCGTCGCACCGTCTATCGCATACGCCGCTTACACGGCCCGTGCACAAAGATCAGGATCGAATATCGACTAGCGGAAAACGCTCCAGCGCGCTGGGGGTGTCTTGCTGGGCATCGACTTGGCGGGCGCGCTCAAATTCTTGTTCAGCCAATCGAAACATCGTTTCAGCGCGACTGGTATTTTCAGTCACCGGAATGGTTAAATCAGCCGATATTTTGGCGATCAAGGCTTGATTAAAGTAAGGCGGAAATTCTTCCTCTTCGGGGCGATAAATATAGGTCAACACCACATTTGATGCGTTTGTATGCAACGCGCCACGCACTATTTTATATTTCACGCCTCGCCCACGGGAGCCTGATCCTGCGGATAGAGCTCTGAGAAAATCAGTGGGCAGCTGATAAGCTTTTGAATAATCCGCAACGGGCGGGGTTTCAAGTTGGCTGAGCGTAACTTGCCCAGTGGCAAAGCTCCACGCATAGGCCGACAGCAAGGCATCACGGGCAACTTCAAACAAAGCCCCGGCGAGCTCAGCCTCGACGCTACCATCATCAAAAGAAGTAATCGGTGCCGCGCCAATGCGCAGCAATGCCCGTGAGGCCAGACCAACATCATTAAGAGCCATGATCATAAAATCCTTAAATCTAGGGTTGAAAAGAAAGACCCGCCCCTTTGTTCATGACAAAGAAGCGGGCCTTGCAGCATATTTAACGCTAAAACACTCTATGCTGACTTTAGCTATAGGCACTGACGGTTACGTCTGTCCCATCATTGCCTGTCACGATATAAAAGGCTGTTGAGGGTGTGCCATCGGTATCGATATTCACGATCATCAGATCATTTATCCGCAGCATATCCACAGCCTTATTCAAATAGCCCGAAGTCGTTACAGCCGCATCGGTGGTCGTGTAATGCCACAACGTGAAGTTGTTTGCATAAGCAAGTACGCTTAAATCGTTGGTTTCAAAAGACATGATTTATTTCCTTTAAAGGTTTGAATAAAAAAGGCCCCGCCCTTGGAGAAAAAAGGCGGGGCTAGTTACGGGGGAACTTTATGGCGTCTTAATCCGGTGTCTCATCACAGTTAATGACAACGATACCGTCTTCATCAATCAGGCCAGCACCTTGGCTCATCATATTATTAACGAAATGAGCCGCACGATCGCCGTGCCATGTGATATCGGTTTGAATATCCGAAGACACGGCATGACCCACAGCCGTTTTATGATAGAAAAAGCATGAGCGAATATCGCTGCCATCTATGGGCAGGCCAGAATGCGGCAGCCACAAGGTTCCCAACCACATTTTAGCCTGTGTTGCCGCAGCATAAGGTAAAGCTTCGCTACCAATATATTCAGCGCTTACGAATTCTTCCAAGGTTAGGAGTTCGCTCCATTGTTTCCAACCCACGACAGCAAAGCGCTGTGAATCATCGGGAATATCATTCTCGCCGAAGGTTTCAAAAGCTTCCAAAATTTTGCTTTTCGTTAAGCCTGTATTGCCATCTGCAATGACATTAGTAGACGCCGCGGCCAATGAATCGATGATCATTTCATCGGTTTTGCGGCCTAACGCATATGCCCCGGCATTGGCAATCACTTGGCGTTCATCGATATTGGTTTTAAGCTCATCCAAACGATCAACCCAGTCACCGGCATAGAAATCCTGTAAAGTTACCTCAACATTAGAGTGATCCAAATTCATCACCGGCACCATCGCACCGGATGCTTTGGTCGATGCGGTACCTGCTCCTACCTTTTGGAATACCGCGGTTGAGCCCACCACATCGTTAATAGTGCGAATCGTGGCGCGTAATTTCGAGCCCTGACGCTGATAGGATTCATGCACTTCGCGCTCGAACTGTTTGATAAAAGCCTGATCAATAGATGTAGACATTGTTTATCTCTTTCTTGGTTTAAAGTTAAAGTCATGTTTTCCGCATTGGTTATCTGCCTCCATCCGGCGGGCCAATCATTGAAAAACGGAGTATAAAAAAGGGCTCCGGCTGTGTTATTCGCAGTTATCGGACCCCTTAAAATATTGATATTAATGGTATAATTTATTTATTTTGCATATTACCGTCTTTTTTGTTACCTTTTTGCGCAATAGCCTTATATAATCGAGGCTGATAGGAATATTTTTAGAGGAATAAATGCCAAGCAAACCCCCGTCTTCTTCGCCTCAGGCGATGGAACAACCTGCCAAACGGTCCTTGCCCCGTCACGATCAGGAAATTAGTGCTATCTTAATTAACGGAACACTTTATCCGGTGATGAACTGGTCGCTCAGTGGCGTTTTATTCGCAGCGGATAGTCGTCTATTTGCCGTTGATGCCCCTATCTCTTTCACGCTAAAATTCAAGACGGGTAACACCATCATTGAGGTCGAGCATCATGGCACTATCGCCCGCAAAAATGCAGACGGGGTTGCCTTACGTTACGCCCCTCTTTCGACCGAACAACAGAGCATTTTCCAATCTGTTTTAAAGCAAGATAAGCGAACGATTTCTCACGCCAATGATGAGGATCTGTTTTAAGATCCGTACATATCCTGATAGCCCTGCGTTACTTTTTTGACGAATTCAGGGTCTTTATGTTTCCAATATCGCGGATCTTTCATCAGTCTTTTTAAATCCTGCTCATTATTGATGACGCTACCTTGGCTTTCTCCGTCATGGGATAAGCCTGGCTCCTCGCTTTTCATGAGACGGTGTAGCGCCAATACGCCATCATACGACGTAGAAAGATTTTGTAGGACTTCGGCAGGTAAATTCTTTTGCGCAAAGGCCAATATTTGCTTGGAAATAATTTTCCATTGATCGGCCCCACCGAAATGGTTGATCAATTTTTCCACTTGCCTATCTGCCTCAACATCGGCGCTAAGCCCTGCAATCATTGGCATCATCTTTTCTGCGGCCAAGTCATAGACTTCTTGCGCTTGTTCCTGACTAAAGCCTTTGGCATGCAGCCGTTGATTGATCTCGTGGTCAGGCTCAAACAAGCCATGACCGCATTCGATGCAATATTCTTCGGGCCCCTTGGGAATTGCCGGTTGTTGCGACAGGCGCTTTTCCAGTTCTTTGTACGATCGGGCCATATCCTCGATCCGCACTTCGCCGGTATCGGGGTCTTTAAACTTCTCAGGGATTTCGCTTTCTAACAGATTTTCTTCAGTCATTTTTTAGTCCTTTTTTTAATGAGGTTAAACAAATTAGCCACGTTTACCGCGTTCAATCATTTTCAAAATTCGCGCAAGTAAACTACGCTGCCCTTCTCGAAAACGAAGCTGATCATTGGTGCTTTGCTCGCTCAGGGCGCGGGCAAATACTTGGTTTTGTAGATATGAAATCACCCGCTTGCCGTCCGCGGTCACGAAGCATCGTGCAAAGGCTCGGTCGATTGCCGCGGCATCAAGGCGGGTTATGTCTTCCGCCTCGTACGTAATCTCAGAGGCGTTGCCTTTGAATAAATTTTTAATCGGTGTCAGCATGATTTTCCTCTTGGGTTACGGGTGGCGTATTTACAATCTGGCTCAATGTGTCTGCGGCTATTTGCTCCGCTGGTTGTTTGCGGATCAGGTGGCTGGGCACGCCCAAGGCATCGCCTAAGAAACGGGCAGCTTGCTCCAGATCGACAGCAGCTTTGGCTTCAGGCCCCATCGCCAGAACAGAGTTAATCCAGCTTAATGTATTTTGGACATTGCTCTGCCCTTGCGAGCGCGCCAATGGGGAGCGATAATCAACCATCACCAATCGGCCATCCAGATTGATGTCCGGCACCTCGCCGCGGCGTTTTAAGATTGCAAAAGCACGCGTGATCAGCGGCGTTAAGAGCTCCGTTTGCAGGCGGCCATAGGTTGCCCCTAGCAGCATTGCCATTTCAGAGGAGCGTTCCAACACTTCGGTTGCGGTCATGCGTGCCCCTGTTACCGGGCCCAAGCGATCGGTCAGCAATGCATGGCGGATACGGCTTTGTAAACTATCTAAGACCAATTCCGACACATCAAAGCGCCCTGGCATATCCAGTGCCTGCAATCCTTTCGAGCCAATGGCTTTGGGAATGATACTGCCGGGGGTGAGCTCAATATTCGAAGGGTTTAGCACCCCGTCATCATCGGCTTGCCAAATGCCCGTGACCGCGATTGAGGCATTTTTCAAGACAAGCTCAACCACTTTGTTTGCCGTCTTAATATCCGGCAACGCTTTCATCACCGGTGAGCGCCCATAGATCTCGCCCGGCGATTTAATCCAGCGAAAGTTAATCAGCGGGGCTTGCGCATAATAACCACTACTCAGCGCCACTGTGGGATAGCTGGCGTCATTTAAGATCGCCTGATACTTGGTTCGCAGCCCATCAGGAAAGATCGCTTCCAAGATGCTGAATGTGGTTTCCGGATTTTTAGCCGCCTCTTTCAAAACAGCGGCGGGCAATTCAGACTCAGGGTAGCGAGCAATGATTTGCGCATAGGTCATTTTTAAGGGACGAAAGCTGGTACTTAAATAACCGCTTTCCCCCTCTTCCAGTACAATATCGCTGAGCGCAATTGACTTGAACTTAAAAGCCGATAACCCGCCCGGCGGATTTTCTTCGAAATACAAGCTGGCTGTGCCACCGACAATTAAATCCAGATAGCATTGATGGATTTCTACCGCAAAATTGGAGCGATCAAAATGATCTTGTATCGTTTTGGAAGCCTTTTCCAAAACAGGAGCAAGCTGATCGGCTTCGCGATTGGATAAATCCGGCCCGGGCTTTAAGCCGAACCATTGTGACCATATCGGCGTTAGATTGCCCAATATGCTCGACGCTAATTGGTCGACGGCATCCATGGCGGTCGCATCAAAGATATGATCGGTCCGCTGTTTTGAGCTATGGGATTGTTTGCTAAAGCCGCCTCTTTGCGGCAGGGTTAGATCATAGCAATCCTGCCATAAAGGCTCCCAATTTTTACGGCGGGCTAAGGCGCGCTCATAGCGCTCCAGCACCGGGGCAACATCTTGAACAGGCGCGGTTATAATCGGGGTTAATTGTGATGACATCTTCTTATTCTCCTAACAGGGTTTTACGGCCAGCCGTTTTGTTACTACCGCTATTCAGCACGCCGCGATAACTGGTTAAAACAGTGCCCGCCCGGCCACGTTGGCGACGCAATAAGCTGTCATTGCGAAGTGTTTGTGCGCTGACGGATTCGGCATCATTGCTGCTTGCGCCGCCAGTTTCACTGGATGCCGGTACAGAATTAGCACCTGCCGAAGGCACGTACACAATTTGCGTCGCAGGCGCTTTTGGCCGCGAAGATAGACTTCCCATGATGATGATCTCCTAATTAAGAGGGGTTATAGTTTGATGATTATTCATCGCGCTCATGACCGCTTGACGGCTGAGATTGCGGTATAATTGCCAAGGCGTCACAATCCACCATTCATGCATGCCCAGCACCCGTTTAACGGCCTCAACGCAGCTATAGACAAGACACGGTGACTGACAGCCGGGCTGTTTCATCGGTGCGTCCACAACCTTAAGCCCGTGCGACCTTAACCATCCGGGCAAATCAAACGCCGGTGCAATATGATGCACCATGATTTCGGTATAGCCTGACAAAGGATCAAGCGATATCCAATGCTCGCCATCGTTAATCAGCACATAACAATGGCGATAGCCCGCCTTTAAGATCCGCAGCCATTTAAGTTCAGTTTGGCCGGTAAAGACAACCCAAGCGCTTTGCGTGTTTTTTGGTGATATGTGCTCCAGCATGACCGACATGTCCTAAGCCTCTTGCGCCCAGAAATTTGCTGTACGATTATCTTCCACGATGCCTTTTTCAATCATGGCTTCTTCTAAGATATTAAGCGCTTGATGCCATAGGCTATGCGCTTTGCGCTCCTTCGTTCGGGTAAGGTCCGGCGGCATTTTTCTTTGCCCATAATGGCGCAGCACCAATAGATGATCGCGCACTAAACGTCGCTTGCGATACAGGCGATCTAAAATGGTCAGTATATCCACAGTTTCACAAGGACGATGGTGTGCGGATTGCCCTGCCATAACTTTAGCCCCTTCTAATTTTGCTTTATGAGCATCCATAAACCAGAACCATGCCTCTTGTGCGCTGGTAAAGGGGACGACATCCAGGCCTAAGCCCTTGTTTGTATTTAGTTCGTGCTGTGCCATGCAGGCTCCTCTTGTTATTAAGGATTGCTTTTTTTAGACGCAAGTGTTCTATTTATGTTCTTACTATTACCCCTACAATTTTCAGGAGTCAAGAAGAAATAGGCTTTTTTTCCTATTTATTTTTCTTCTGCAAAGTGGGACTGTGTTCCTATGTTTACGCATGAAGAAATTTGGTATGGGGTTGACCGCCTTGCGGCCGAGCACGGATACTCAGCATCAGGCTTAGCAAAGAAAGCGGGGCTGGACCCTACATCCTTTAATAAAAGCAAGCGCTCCAGTGCGGATGATAAGCCCCGCTGGCCGTCGACTGAGAGCTTATCTAAAATATTAGCGGTAACGGGAACGACAATGAGTGATTTTTTTGAGTTAATGCAGCAAAACAAAGCAATGGCGATGGCTGGCGGCGGCGCTGCGACGGGCCTTTCTGATGCAAGAAAAGAAGAAATTGCACGCGAGACAGCCAAGATTTTATTGGACACAAAATCTGTCTTATTCAGCGAGGGAGAGCCTTTTGTGTTTACTTCTGGTAAGAAAAGCCCGGTTTACACCGATTGCCGCAAGCTTATTGGCTTTGATAAAGAGCGCACAATTCTCATGGATTATGCTGCCGAAATGCTGGCCTCCACCATCGGGGTCGATGAAATTGATTATCTAGCCGGAGGCGAGACCGCAGGCATCCCCTACGCCGCCTTTATTGCCGAACGTTTAAAGAAACCTATGGTTTATGTCCGTAAAAAACCAAAAGGCTTTGGCCGGATGTCACAAATTGAAGGCAATTTCCCCGAAGAAAGCCATATCCGCAAGAAAACGGTTCTGATCGAAGATCTACAAACCGATGGCGGATCCAAGAAAGTCTTTTTCGATGCGTTGCGTGCAGCGGGTGCTGAGATTTCTCATGCGTTTGTTGTTTTTCACTATGGAATTTTTGCCGCTAGCGAAGAAAACATGAAAGCCATGGGTGTTGAGCTTCATGCGCTGACCGATTGGTGGCACGTCTTATCCGTAGCTCGTGAACAGCAATATTTCCCTGATGATACTTTATCTGTCGTTGAAGGTTTTTTGAATGATCCGCTGGGCTGGCAAGAGGCGCATTCATGAAAATAGCTGTTCATGCCTCGCGTAAACTCCGGGCACAAAAAGCATTGGCTGATCTCAAAGACCATTATAGCTTCGTCCCAAAAGAAGAAGCCGATGTTCTGGTCGTTTTGGGCGGGGACGGCTCAATGCTGCATGCTTTGCATGATTATATTGATTACCAAGCCCCGATGTTTGGTATGAATTTGGGGACGCTAGGTTTCTTATTGAATGATTTTGGTATTAAAGGCTTAGAAAAGCGCATTGAAAATGCTCATAGCTTTCTTATCCATCCTTTACAAATGATCGCTACCGATAAAAACGGCAAAAAGCATAAAAAATACGCATTTAATGAGATTTCTTTGCTGCGTGAGACTCATGCCGCGGCCAAAATTAAGGTGCATGTGAATGATAAAGTCCGCATTGAAGAACTGATTTGTGATGGTGTAATTGTTTCAACCCCGATGGGAAGCACCGCTTATAACAGCTCAGCTGGCGGGGCTATTTTACCGTTGGATGCCAATGTCATGCCTATTACGGCCATCAGCCCATTCCGCCCACGACGCTGGGGTGGAGCTTTGGTCAGTCAAAAATCCAAGATTTTATTTGAAATCAACAAACCTGTTGAACGCCCAGTCAGTGCTACAGCTGATGCCAGCGAAATTCGTGACATTCGCAGTGTCGAAGTTCGCATCGCGCGCAGGGTTTCTAAAACCTTATTGTTCGATAGTGACGAATCCCTGCAAGAGCGCGTCTTCCGTGAGCAATTTGCCGGCGATCGACATTAGGCTACTTCTTAATATTTAAAAGGACGATTGAGCATTTGTTCAATCGCTTCATCGATATCAATCTTTCCTGACAAACAATCATGGACAGCATTTGTGATCGGCATATCCACGGCGTTTTTCTTCGCAACCTTTAACGTCGCCTCGGCGGTGTACACCCCTTCGGATACGCTGTTACGGCTGCCTAATATTTCTTCGAGGCTTTCGCCCTGACCAAGACGCATCCCCAGTGAATAATTGCGTGACTGCATCGAAGTACTGGTGAGCAATAAATCGCCAACGCCGCACATGCCCATCAATGTTTCACGTTTTCCGCCCATGGCAACACATAGACGTGACATCTCAGCCAATCCACGTGTAATAAGCGCCGCGCGCGCGCTGTCGCCCAGTTCACGACCGCTGACGATACCTGATGCGATCGCGATTACATTTTTAATCGCACTGCCTAACTGAACCCCGATAATGTCGGTTGAAACATAAGGACGGAACAAACGACAGCCCAAGCTCATCATCAAGGTTTTCAGTAATTGCTGATCTTTGGCCGCAATAGTGATTGCACTGGGCTTATTTTGAGCGATCTCACTGGCAAAGGTTGGGCCCGTTAAAATTGCAACCGGGTATTTAGAGCCTAAAACTTCGAGTGCGACATCCAACAAAAGCTTACCGGTTGAGATCTCAATTCCTTTGGAACAGATAACAATCGGCTTTTCTTCTTTTTCCAATAAAGGTTTTAAATCTTCTAGGCTGGCGCGCATATATTGCGCAGGCGTCACCATCAGCAAAATATCTTGCGCGAGCACCTCTGCCATATCCGATGTGGCAACAAGCTTTTCATCCAGCTTAATGCCTGGCATGAATAATTCGTTCTCATGCTTTGCGTTAATCGATTGGACGACCTCTTCTTCGCGGGCCCATATTTTGCAATCACGTCCTTCGGCGGCTTGACGGTGTGCCAAAGCCGTTCCCCAGGCGCCTGCCCCGATGACGCCGATTGAATGAAAAGAAGAAGATCCCATAAAAAACACCTAAAGCCGTTATTAAATTGATGGGTCAGATTAGAGGAGACTAACCCTCAAGGTCAAGGGGCCAACGCGGACGAGCTTTAAAATCCAACGTGTTACTGATCCCTTGTTGAAGGCGTTCAAGCCCGGCCCATGCGATCATAGCGGCATTATCGCCGCATAATTTTAACGGCGCAGCGATGGCTGTGATTTGTTCTTTTTCTGCCAATTGATCTAAACGAGCGCGAATAGTTTGGTTGGCAGCAACGCCACCAGCAATTACCAAGGGCGGCTTTTGCCCGTATTCTTGTTCAAACCTTTTGATAGAACGACGGGCGCGATCTTCCATGATGTCGGCGACGGCTTGTTCCAAGGCGTAGGCCAGCATAGCTATTTCTTCAGGGTCAAGATCCCCTGCTGGCATTTTATCGATATGCGTCCGAACCGCCGTCTTCAGCCCTGAGAATGAAAAATCAAGCTGACTGAGATCACTTTTATTCTTTTCAATTAAGGGGCGCGGCAGCGGATATTTTTCTAATGCTTGCGCCGGATTTTTACAGGTTTGGGCTATTTTCTGAACATTCGGCCCACCGGGATACGGCAACCCCATCATTTTTGCGGATTTATCAAAACACTCTCCAGCCGCATCATCGAGCGTTGTTCCCCATAGTTTATACTTACCAACCGCTTCGGCGACTAATATTTGCGTATGCCCGCCCGAAACCAGCATTAACAGATAAGGAAATTTAACATCATGGCTCAGGCGCGCCGTTAGGGCATGGCCTTCTAAATGATTGACCGCGATGAAGGGTTTGTTTTTGGCCGCAGAGATCGCTTTACCGGCGATCATTCCGACCATCACCCCGCCAATCAGGCTGGGCCACAGGTCGCAGCGATACCATCCAAATCATCCCAGCTGACTTTGGCATCCATCATGGCGGCCTTAATAATGTCGTGCAAATGATCGATATGGGCGCGTGCGGCAATCTCAGGCACTACCCCGCCAAAGACCCGATGCTCCTCTAGCTGAGAGAGCACAACGTTAGATCGGATATTGCGCTTATCATCAACCACGGCGGCGGCGGTTTCATCACAACTGGTTTCTATGCCTAAAATAATCATCTGTGTCTTTATAATTCATTGAATTAAAAATGAAACATTTTTAATTCAGCCCGTATGGAGCCCCTTCGCCGTCGCGTGGGTACACTTTCCGACTATATCTTATCGGAAATCACTTTACCCATTCTCTTTCACCGATTAGAGTTCTGAACATGTTTGAGGGACAAATTTTAAAAATAGGAACGCGAGGCTCCGCCCTTGCTTTGTGGCAAGCCAACCATGTGCAAAGCTTGATTGCCCAACACGCGCCGAGCATCCAGACCGAGATTGTCGTGATCAAAACATCGGGGGATTGGAACCCCAAGGATGGTGAGATTGCCTTAAACGCCAGTGCTGGCGGCAAAGCTCAATTTGCCAAAGAAATAGAAGAAGCTTTACTGGATGGGCGTATTGATTGCGCGGTGCATTCAATGAAAGACATGGATTCAGCGCTCCCCGATGGTTTATCGATCCCTTGCATTTTACCGCGGGCCGATGCGCGCGATGCCTTGTTGTTTCGCAATCGTGCCCTTTCACAAACACCGATTGCCCAATGGCCGGCTGGAACCATTGTCGGCACATCCAGCATCCGACGCCAAAGCTTTTTACGTAGCCTTAACCCGGGGATTGAGTGTGTTATTTTTCGCGGCAATCTCGATACACGGCTCAGTAAATTACGTGGTGCACTGGCCGATGATTTTGGCCCGCTGGATGCAACCTTGCTGGCGATGGCAGGACTGACCCGCCTTGACATGGCCGCAGAAGCCGATCTTCCCCTGCCCATTGAAACTTTCATCCCTGCCGCCGCGCAAGGAGCGATTGGCATTGAAATCTGCACAAATCGTTTTGATGTTTTATGGCCTTTATTGGCGTCGTTACATTGCGCTTTAAGCCACGGGGCAATTACCGCTGAACGTGAAGTGCTGCGTGTAATTAATGGCTCTTGCCATACGCCTATTGGTATTCATGCTTATTCACGCGATCAAAAACTTCACCTGATGGCGCAAATCTTTGATCCACAAACCCCTTCTCGCTATTATCATTGTACCGATGCGATAAGCTGGGACGGTACAGAGGTTGATCAAGCCTTAGTCTTGGGACAAAAGATCGGCAAGAAAATCTTAACCGATGCACCCTCGGAGCTTTTAAAGGCGGCGCTTTGATATGTCTGACACACGCAATCCGACCATTCTTTTAACCCGCCCAGCCGCACAATCTGAAAAAGATGCCAAGACCCTAAATGCGATGGGATACAACACGATCC
>QGCY01000175.1_pt1 | contig 12668 bp, 5 predicted proteins | sample 4708041 | NCBI WGS metagenome assembly QGCY01 (sample SAMN08941164, study PRJNA450518) | Sediment metagenome, whole genome shotgun sequencing project. | biome: grassland soil; feature: grassland; material: soil; isolation source: soil 14 days enrichment with methanethiol and mixed carbon source ... | reverse complement strand
TGAAAGAAGATTTTTTGTATTACGTGTGGCAATACAAACTCTTTTCTAGTACTAGTTTATGTACTACAGATGGCAAACAAATTCTTGTTAAGAAAACTGGAGCTCGTAATAGAAATGAAGGTCCAGATTTTTTAAATGCACAAATTCAGATTGAACATCAACTTTGGGTAGGTAATTTAGAAATTCATGTAAAATCTTCGGATTGGTATTTACACAAACACGAAGAAGATGCAAATTACGATGCTGTAATTTTACATGTTGTTTGGGATTATGATGCGGATATTTATATGAAAAACAACAACATTTTACCAACTTTAGAATTAAAAAATTTGGTTGATAAAAAAGTGTTACAGAATTACAATCACTTAATTTATCAAAAACAAAAATGGATTCCTTGTGAAAATCAAATTGATTTGGTGAATCCATTTGTAATTGATAATTGGTTAGAACGTTTGTATTTTGAACGTTTAGAACAGAAATCGAGCATTATTAAAAATTTACTTAAAACTGAAAATTTCGATTTCGAAGCTGTCCTTTTTCAAATTTTAGCAAAAAATTTCGGATTAAAAATTAACGGAGATGCTTTTTTGCAATTGGCGCAATCTTTAGATTTTTCTGTGGTTAGAAAAGTGCGTTTTAATGAAGATCAATTAACAGCTTTATTTTTTGGTCAAGCAGGGTTTTTAGAAGATGAAATTGAAGAACATTATCAAAAAGAATTAAAAAAGGAATATGAGTATTTAAAACATAAATATCAACTAAAATCAATTTCTAAAAATACTTTTCAGTTTTTTAGAATGCGACCTCAAAATTTTCCAACCATTCGAATTGCGCAATTGGCATCTTTGTTTTTTACACATCAAAATTTATTTTCGAAGTTGATGAGCATCAACAAAAAAGAAGATTTTTATGACGTTTTTAATTTTGGAATTCAAGAGTTTTGGCAAACGCATTATACGTTTGAAAAGTCATCAAAAAAATCAACCAAAAAACTAACAAAATCTTTTGTAGATTTAATTTTAATAAACACCATTTTACCTTTAAAATTTGTGTATTTAAAGCATAAAAATGAATTGAAAGAAGAAGCTTTTTTACAATTGATAAAACAAATAAAGCCTGAAAAAAACAGTATAATTTCTAAATTTTCTGATTTAAATATTGAAGCTAAAAATGCTATGGATAGTCAGGCTTTATTATCGCTTAAAAACAACTATTGCACAAAGAAACGCTGTTTACATTGTGCAATAGGAAATAATTTATTGAGAAAGTAACTTTTATTTTGGATTTAAAATTTCCTTAATTTTAGCCATACAATCTCTATAATGGTATTTTGTAATTCTGTTTACAGCTCTATTTTTAGCAATGGTTAATTGAAAATTTAAGCTTTCTAATTCGCCTCTAAGTATAGAGCTAACATCTGAGTTTTTTGCCTCTTTATCGTTTAATAAAGTGCCCATTCTGTCTATTAAAGACTTTTGTAAATTACGTCTAAAAACATCTACATTTCTAACATAATTGGCTTCTGAGAAAATACCAGTTCTTAAATCACGAACCATACTTAAAGCATCGTAATTTTTAGGATTTATAATTTCTGCATCAATTAATCTTTCTAATCTAGAAGTATTTAATAGCGAATATAATTGTCTGTTTTGCAAACGTAAAATAGTATTTGTGTAACCACTTTCATCAATATTGGCCAAAATCTTAGGATTCAACAACCATTTTTGTGTAGCAAAAGCATTTTTTTGTAACCAAACCATCGATTCTTTTTGCTTTTCTTTAGAAACAGGTTCGTAAACCAAACCTTCTTGAACAGGTTTTTTATTGAATTCGTAAACTCCACCAATATTACCAGTTACATGACCAACATATCTGCTCCAAACCCCAAGTAATTCGCCATATAACTCTGATAAATCTTCGTAATTATTGGTTTGATCAGAAGTCCATTCAGGTAAATTTTCTGCTACTATTTTTAAGTTTTTTATTCCGTAAGTAGAAGCTTTTACTTGGTCGTTTCCAATGCCTTCGGTTTGTGCAGAAGGATCAAAACGTTGTGCGCCAAATCTATAGATTGGGTCATCAGCTTTTTCTTCAATCCATTTGTCTAAAGTTTTAACTTCTTGTTCAGGTGTTTTTGCACCAGGAATTTTACGATATCCCCAATTGATTGCATAATGATCATATGGCCCCAATTGACGAACAAACCTTACGTTTTCATCACCTGGTTGAGCTATATAATTATAACGAGCATAATCCATAATTGTAGCAGCAATTCCCATTTTCTGGGTAAATTTTCCTGATCGTAAAGAATCTACAGGATATGCATAACTTGCAGCCATATTATGAGGCAAACCTAAAGCATGACCTACTTCATGAGAAATTACCATACGCATCATTTCACCAATTTCCTCTTCTGGGGTATCTAATGTTCTAGCTGAAGGATTAGCTGCACCAGTTTCTAATAAATATCTATTTCTATAAGAACGTAAATGATTGTGATACCAAATAATATCGCTCTCAAGAATCTCTCCAGTTCTAGGGTCAGAAACACTTGGACCTGTTGCATTTCTAGTAGTACTTGCTACATATCTAATAGAAGAATAACGTACATCTTCCATACTAAATTCTGGATCTTCTTCTTTAGTAGGAGCGTATTTTGCCATAATTGCATTTTTAAAACCAGCAGTTTCAAAAACTTTAGCCCAATCATCTACACCTTGTTTAATGTATTTTTTTAATTTATCTGGTGTACCAGGATCTAAATAATATACAATTGGTTTTTTAGGTTCTACCAATTCTCCTCTATTATAAGCATCAAGGTCTTTTGGTTCTAAACGCCATCTTCTAATGTATCTTTTATCGTCTGCTTTTAACGCTTCTGAGCTGTAATCTACATTTCCAAGAGAAAAATAGCCTACTCTTTTGTCATACAATCTTGGCATCATTTTATCTTCTGGCAATACAATCATAGATTGATTTACTCGAATTGTAATGGTATTTGTTCTAGAATTACTTGGTGGAGCATCTGCATCAAAAGTAAAATCTTGCACAACTTCTATGTTTTCTGGGTAACTTTTTATAGAGTTGATAAAACTTCTAGAAGCATCTAATCTTCTTACTTTATAGGTTCTTCTATAACGTGCAGGTAAGGCAGAAATGGCTTTAATATCTGAGGTAAAAAATTTAGTAACATCAACCAAAACTGCTGTAGAATCTTGGTTTTGAGTTTTTATATCGAAAGCATAAATGATAGGTTCTAGATTGTTCACTTTTACAGATTTGTAAATGGGTAAAGAATCATTGGCAACTGCGTTGTAAGATTTTACTTTCAATAAAATTTTATCTTGAAACTTTTCCCAAACCACAACTTGGGTGTTTATTTTAGAACCGGCATTTACATAACCACCACCTAAACCAGCAGGAATTTCTTTAATTCTTGTTACAAGTAGCATTTCTTTGCCTAAATGCGATTCTGGTATTTCGTAAATGAATTTATTGTTGGTGTTGTGTACTTTAAACAAACCTTCGTCTGTTTTTGTTTTTGAAGTTACAAAATCTGAATATTTTGGAGTTTTGCTTTTTTTAGGTGTTGATTTTGCTGGTGTTTGTTCAGTTTTAGCTTTTTTCGATTTCTTTTTTTGAGCTTTTACTTCTGTTTGAAAAGCAAATACAGAAATCATTGAAAAGAGTAGTAGTTTTTTCATGAGTTGTGTTTCTTGAGAATTGAAGCTTCTAAAGTAAATAAAACCGCAACTAGTATGTCTTTACGTTTTGTTAAAATATCTATAAAATGAATACGAATTGTTAATAATTTTATGACTTTTTGATTAAATTGATTTTATTTATCAATCAAAATAAAGTTTAAGACAAAATTACTTCTTTACCAATTCTATACTAGTACAATTGATCTTGCTTGATGAAATAAACAATTGCACCTAAAGAAGAAGCTGTTTTTAATTATTAAAAATTATGTAACATTTAAAAGCTTAGTATAAACTTTTAAATTTAGTTGGATTCGATTCGTGCATAATAGCATACACTTTTTCGAAAATATCTTCAACAGAAGGTTTAGAAAAATAATCGCCATCAGTACCATAAGCAGGTCTATGTGGTTTGGAAGTTAGTGTAGATGGTTTGCTGTCTAGATACTGGTAACCATTTTGATTTTCTATTATTTCTTGTAAAATGTAGGCAGAAGCACCTCCAGGAACATCTTCATCAACCACTAATAACTTGTTTGTTTTTGCTAAACTTTTTACACAATCTTTGGTTAAATCGAAAGGTAGTAAACTTTGAGCGTCAATAACTTCGATATCAATACCCACTTGTCTTAAATCTTTTGCAGCTTCTAAAACCAAACGTAAAGTTGATCCGTAAGAAACCACTGTAATATCTTTACCTTCTTTTACAGTTTCTACAATACCAATTGGCGTTTTAAAATCACCTAAATTTGTAGGTAATTCTTCTTTTAAACGATAACCATTTAAACATTCTATTACCAAAGCAGGATCGTCACCTTCTAAAAGTGTATTGTAAAAACCTGCAGCTTTGGTCATATTTCTAGGTACTAAAACATGTATACCCCTAATGTTATTTATAATTCCGCCCATAGGCGAACCTGCATGCCAAATTCCTTCTAATCTATGACCACGTGTTCTTATAATTAATGGCGCTTTTTGTTTGCCTAAAGTTCTGTATCGTAAAGTAGCTAAATCATCGCTCATAATTTGTAGCGCATATAGCAAATAATCTAAATATTGAATTTCTGCAATTGGTCGTAAACCTCTCATGGCTAAACCAATTCCTTGACCAATTATGGTAGCTTCTCTAATACCTGTATCAGAAATTCTGATGTTGCCATATTTTTCTTGTAAACCTTCTAATCCTTGATTAACATCACCAATAAAACCAGCATCTTCTCCAAAAATTACTACATTTTGATGTTTTTTAAGAATAGCATCAAAATTATCTCTCATAATAATTCTGGCATCTACTAAGTTTTTTTCTTGACTATAAGTTGGTGCTTTATCTAAAACTTCTAAAGCACTTAAATCGGTTTCGCTAGTTAAGTGTGTTGAATACTTTTGATAAGCTTCTTTTAGTAATGATTTTATATAGATTTGGATTGCAATTTTTTCAGCAGAATTTTCATCTCTTAAATACCATAAACATTTTCTAACTGTAGATAAAACATCCTTTCTTGTTGGTTCTGATATTGTGTTTAAGTCGTTTTTGTATTTTAGAATAAAAGGTTTGTTGGCACTTTTTTGCGCTGCTTTTTCTAGTAATTCAGAAGCGTCTAGTCTTTCTGATTTTATTTCGTTAAGAAATGCATTCCAAGCATTTCTTTTTGCATTAGTTACTTCTTTTTTAGCTTCTTTTTCTAAAATGATTAAATCTGTTTCATCTTCTACAAAACGCAATACATCTCCTGTTTCTGTTTCTAATTCGAAGTCTAAAATCCATTCGCGCATTTTTGTAATACAATCGTGGTTTTTTTCCCATTGTAAGCGCTCTTTAGATTTGTATCTTTCATGAGAACCAGATGTAGAATGGCCTTGAGGTTGTGTTAATTCTTTTACGTGAATTAAAACTGGTACATGTTCTTCGCTAGCTAGTTTTGCTGCTTTTTGGTAAACATCTACTAATTGCACATAATCCCAACCATTAATTACAAAAATTTCGTAACCTTTATTTTTATGATCTCTTTGAAATCCTTTTAAAATTTCTGAGATACTTTCTTTTGTTGTTTGATGTTTTGCGTGTACAGAAATTCCATATTCATCATCCCAAACACTCATTACCATTGGTACTTGTAGAACACCTGCAGCGTTTATGGTTTCGAAAAATAAACCTTCGCTTGTACTTGCATTACCAATTGTACCCCAAGCAACTTCATTACCATTTATAGAAAAGTTGGTGTTGTTTTTTACACTTTTTTCGTTTCTATAAATTTTTGATGCTTGAGCTAAACCTAAAAGACGTGGCATTTGGCCAGCAGTAGGAGAGATGTCTGAGCTTGAATTGTATTGTTTTGTTAAGTTTTTCCAGGTTCCATTATCGTGTAAACTGTGGGTTGCAAAATGCCCTCCCATTTGTCTACCTGCAGACATAGGATCTGCGTTAATGTCTGTATGAGCATACAAACCTGCAAAAAATTGTTGTGCTGTAAGCTCACCAAGAGCCATCATAAAAGTTTGATCTCTGTAATAGCCAGATCTAAAATCCCCTTTTTTAAAGGCTTTAGCCATAGCTAATTGCGGTACTTCTTTTCCATCGCCAAAAATACCAAATTTTGCCTTACCAGTAAGTACTTCACGTCTTCCTAATAAACTACATTCTCTACTAATTCTTGCAATTTTATAGTCCTTTAACACTTCTTTTTTAAATTCGTTAAAAGAAATTTCTTGAGTGTTTAAAGCGACAGGTTGTTGCAACATAGTTTTCTGAATTTTTATGATGCAAAGATAGTTTTTTTAATTGATATTTAAAAATATCAAATTTGATTGAGAATATGATAATTAAATCTTGATTTACTTGTGTTTTGTTAAAAATTACACAATATATATGTTCTTGTTTGAATTTATATGAAAATACCTTTAAATATTGAGAAAATTATGTAATTTTTTGTGTTGAATTTTAATAATTCCTTCAACGTAAAATCTATGTTTAGTACAATAAAAAAAGAGATATTATGAAAATAATATCTCTTTTTATTAGTTTTATTAATTAAATATTATGGTAATCTGCTGCATAAATCACCAGGTACTTCAAAATCATCTATAACTATATTGTCAGTATTAAAAGTATAATCATAGAAGTAAACTTCACCATTATAAATGGTAGCATATTTTTGTGATACTCCAATTTTAGCACCATAAATAAATCCTCTACCATTGTAAATGTACCCTATAAGTCTCCAGCTTGAGTATGTTGTACCATAATATGTATATGATTCTTGCCTCCATAAATATAAGAAAGGGTTTAGAATTTTATCTCCACATCTAGCCTTAAACTGTATGTTTATATTTTTTACTAAAGGTGTTGTTAAACTTGCTAAACTATTAGCATCAATTGTTACTGTATTACTACTACAACCATCAAATGCTTCTGATGTGTATAATAATTTTCTGTTACTATCGTAATATCTTCCATAATATACTTTTATTTTTAAGTTTTGATTAGGAGTATTCTTATACCCATTTGCATTATCTCTAGTTTTAGAAACTTGAATATCTCTTCTTGAAATAACTTGATTGTTTGATGCGTATACAACTTCGTAAGATAACTGATAAAAATTATCACTAAGGTTTGGTACTTTTGGAATTGATACAGTTAATTTTCTTCCATAATTACACACTCCCCAGTAATGGTAATCTAGATTGTACCAAGATAAGTGTGTTGTAGTAAATGTAATATTGTAATTACCATCTGAATTCATAGTTACAGTACCTGTTTTATGAAAACTCCATTCACCCTCATCATTATAAGACCAAATTTTTATTTCATCACCAACCTTAATGTTATTTCCAGTTTCAGGGTTAATATAATCATTAGGAATTTCCATACTTACACTAATTGGTTTAGAGAAGTTTTTTACTTCTTTATCTCCAACAAACATATCTATAGATGTAAATCCGGCTGTTAAAAAAGCACTATCTTCAATTTCATCTCCATTTTCATCTGTAACACTTAAAGGTTTTAAACCTCCAGGAAAAGAAGCAATAGATTCTGGAGTATCTAAACTAAAATGAGCTACTTCACTTTTAAGATTATCACCTGTAATATCATTACCGTTAATATCTTGAAACACTGTGCCAGCTTCTACAGTGATTTCTGTTTTAGTTGATGCTTTAGTTTTTGGTGTTGTTATTGTGTAGTTGTTGTCTAATGTGTTGTTTGATAGTGGTTTATTATTTTCGATAAAGTCAATACCTTGTACAGTGTTTAATTTGTTTACAATATTTATAGATTGTGTTACAAGAGTGTCATCTGGAAACATCTCTAAAGGTATTGTGGTAGTTAAATAATCTTCACCACTAACTCTAAGTAATACTTTTAAAGGTGTAGAAGAGGCTTTGTTAGGGTTTACTGCTAGTGCAATGTTTCCGTTAACAACTTTTAGTTTTGATATGTTTTCACCTGAATTTGTGACAAACTTATCAGAATCTGTACCTAATACTTCTACAGTTAATTTATTATTGCCATCTAATTTTTCAGGATTGACAATGTCTTCTATATTTATGATTGCTTCTTGAGTCAATATATTATTGGAAATTTCTATATCAAAATCGTCAGCAATTTCATCAATGCCTTTACAAGACATGATGATTGTAATTGATATTGCAATAAATGCAAAGGCTGTTGTTAGTAATTTTCTTGTTTTCATAGTGTTTGTTTTTTAAAATTTGTATGCAATTCTTAGTTGTATTCTCGGAATAAATTTAAAATCTTCTAAAGATTCTTGTAAGTTTTCTTTTTGTGAAGCTGTGTTTTCTAGTAAGTTAGTAGCAGTAAGGTCTATTTCTGGAGATGAAGTTATGTAAGAGCCAAATTCAATACCAAAACCTAATCTGTTTTTAGGTATTGCTCTTCCAAATCCTATACCAACATATGGTGCTATATCTGTCCATGTAACATCTGCAATGATTTGACCTGCATCTTCGTTAGTGATAATTACATCACCAAAAACAATCTCTTCATTATAAGTGGCAACAGCATTTAGGTTTACTTTATTTAATACACCTAAACCAGCTGTTAATTTAAAAGAAGACTTTTTAAATGGTAAATATTCTATACCAATATCTACAATTGAAACATCTAGATTGGCTAAAATGTCTACAATGTCAGATTTTATTTCTACATCTTCTATTTCGAAATCCTCAAGTTTGAAAAAGTGATAAGCTACTTTAGCATTTAGGTGAGGGGTTAATTTTCTTGCATATTCTACACCAAAACCTGGTAAGCCAGCAGAAATGGCTAATGCATTCTTTTTTTCTGAAGTTTCTTCTTGCGAGTAAGTTGTTAAAGTTAAGGAAGCAAAGAGAATGCAGATAAAGTAATTTTTCATAGTCATACAGTTTTTTTGTTTTTTACGGTGGTAAAACTATGGAACTATATTTACCTGTGAAATACCTATGTATAGGTATTTTTATGTTTTAAAGCAATCCTCTTCTAAAGAAGTTGTAAATAGAACCAATGTCTGCAGTTATTGTAAATCTAATTTTTTCTGCATATGAAGGCTGAGATATTTCCCATCCGTTATTAGAATATAATGGAAAATACACTTCGAAAATGTGATGTACAAAATTAAAACGGATTCCATTATTGTATCCAAAGTAAATAGGGTTGGTTTTGTTTTTTAGAAATGCAACATCATTGTAAAATTCTACCCATCTCCATAAACCGAAGCTAGAGTTAAAAGCCAACATATATTGATTTGCAAACCTTGTTGGCAATACTGATTTAAATCCACCTTCTGCAATAATAAATTGCTGACTAAAAAAACCGCTGCTTTCTGATCTTCCAAAATAATTGAGTTGAAATAAATAATCGTTTGCTCTATCTAAACCAAAACTAAAATAATTGCTTTTAGTAGCATTGTGTAAAAAAGCACCTGCAAAAATTCTAAAATCTAATTGTGTATTTGAGGTTGATAAAGATCTAAAACGAACATCAGCAGCAAGTTTAGAGAAATTTTGTGCAACTTCTAAGCTAAATTTATATCTAAATTCTTTAATTATATCTGGGTTTACATAATTATAACTTAAACTAAAAACACTGTAGCTGTCTTCGTCTGTTCTAGTTTGTTGTAACGGAATTTCTTTGTCTATATGAACTAATTTTGCTTGGATGGATTCGTGAGTTGCATCTCTTAAATTTTTTCTTTTAAAAATTAAGTTTACATAAGGTACAATGGATAGATAGGATAAATTTGGTGCGTAATCTGAAGTTGATCCAGAAACACCGTAAAGAATTCTGTAAATGTTGGTTTCTTCGAAATATTGATTATACCTTACTGAAAAAGATCCTGTTAAGGCATTGTTTTTTGTGGCGTAAGAAGGTGCTAAAGAAAATTCTAAATTTCTTTTAATTAAAGGTTTGTTGTGTAAACTTAGGCCTAAAATTAATCCGTTGTAAAAGTTATAGCTAAAATTTGGTTGATAAAATACCTGATTATAATACGGATCTTGAATGTCTTTTATTAAACTGAACTTTAAAGGTTTATTAAATATTTTGTCCTTTAGTCGTTTCCAATTGTCTAAAGTATTCAACTCCGGATATAAATTTTCGTAATTTAATGCTACTTTATTAATGTCTTTATTCGGTATAAAAACAGTTGCAGTATCTTCTACACCAGTAACCCATTTTTTATATTTTATTTCTTTGTCTTTTAACCCATAAAGTAGAACAGGAGTTGTAATGTTTCTTTTGTTTTTAATAGTTACAGCAACACTATCTTCTTTTACAACAACATGATTTATAGTGTGATCAATTTTTTTATTGGTGTTAATAAAATCAGTAAAAAACCAATTTAAATCTTTGTCTGTTTTGTTTGATAATAATTTTTTAAAATCATTACTCGTAATCGTTTTTTTCTGATTCGCTTGATAAAATTCTTTAATGGTTCTATTCAGAATACTATCACCCAAATATCCTTTTAAGTATCGAAAAGCCAAGCCAGATTTGTATTTGTTGGCAATTTTTCTGTTAAAATTAGATAAAGAATCTGCAGAGGTAGTAAGAGATTGATCTAAAAAACGGCGCGAAATAAATTGATAAATTAGTGGATATTGATCGTTAAAATCTGATTTCGAAAAATAGAATCGTTTTAAAAACCAAGCCTTAGAAAATTTACCAATCAGTTTTTTATTCGGATAGAATTCATCAATATATTCCATCATTAGATAGTTTTGCAAACCATCTAAATACCAATTGTCTTTTCTTTTGTTAAACAGCAACGTATTTTCAATAAACTTAATGCTTAAAGCTTTAAACATTGTAATTTCTGTTTTAAACTCTTCAGAAAAAGGACGAACAAAACTAGGCAATTGTGTTAATCCATATACAGGGTCTTTACTTTGCGTAATTTTATCAATATAAATTTCTTTATGAGGATATTTCCCTAAGAATTTTTCTAAAAATTTGATGTTTTTGTTTAATAATTTTGTGGCAGTTTCGTATTCGATTTCTTCTTTAAAAACATCTGTATAAACTGCTATTTCTTTGGTTTTGTAGGTTTTTAATTGTTTCTCTTTATTGATACCAAGAATTACATCAGTTTTGCGTTTTCCTACTAAATAATAACTGTTAACGTTTTCTTTTTTGGTGATGTATTGATACAGATTACTTTCTAAAACATAGTCTTTAGGAACATCAATCTCTACTATAAAATCGGTGGCTTTTTCATATAAATCATCAATGTTAAGATTACTCATTAATGCCCAGCCATTATTGTAAACAGCAGGTGTAATGTACCAAAAACGCAAATGATAACCTTGTTTTGTTTTTCCATAACCTGTAAAAGAAGCACTTGGTATTTTTACAGCATAGGATAAATTTATTTTGGCAGTATCTTTTGGGATTAAAGGTTTTTGAAGCTCTATTTTTAAAATATCGGGTTGCTTTTTCAACTCGTTAAAAGAAGTAGTTTCAAAATTTACAGTTAGGTTTTTTATCGAAGTTTTTCCTAACGCTTCTTCTTTGGCAAAATATAAATCTTTTCTGTAATCTTTAATAAATCGTTTTGATAATGGTGTTTTTCGATCTCTAAAACTGTTAGGCCAATTGTGTAAATAAATAGTGTTTAAAATAGAATCTGAAGTGTTTATAAATAGTATTTCTTGATTTATAAGCAGTTCATTTTTATTAGGATCTAAAGAACCTCTAATGGTTATTGAGTTTTCTTGAGCGTAACAAAATGTGAAACAACAAAAACAAAAAACAAATATATTTAAATTGAGTTTCAAATTAATATTTTATAAATTTTAGAGGTTGATATGCATCCGTTTTTAAATAATAAATTCCTTTAGAAAAAGCACTAGTGTCTATGTTTAATTTATCTTGATTAATATTTTTAGTTTGATAACTTATTTGACCTAGTTGATTGTAAATGATAATTGAATTCACTTTTTCTTTTAGAGCTAGAGTTACATTATTTGTAACAATATTAGTGTTTAAAAATGAAACTGGTTGATAATTTTTAGGAATTGACAAAGTATTTTTAGGTGTTTCTATTTCCATTACAATAGGTAAATGATCGCTAAAACTATACAAAGCATTTCTTAATTCTTGCGAAAAAGTACCTGTACAATTCGAATTGCTTACATACGAGTTATAGCAATTACCATTGTTGCCAATGGTTTTGTAACTATCATTTACATAATAAAAATTTGAATTTGTCGTAAAATTTTTAGACATCATAATAAAATCGAAACGATCGTCCATTCCTCCTCCAGCACCATCTCCATTTACTTGAGAATTTCTTGTAGATTGTGAGTGTACATCAGCAAAAGAACTATTGTTCCAGAAATATGTGGAGTTATAATCATCATCAAAATAATCTTTGTTGTCATCAGGAAAAACAGGACAAAGTCGATTAACTGGATCTACAATCTGAATCGCGTTATTAGGATCTATTAATTCTTGAAAACCTTCTTCGTTACTGG
>QGCY01000174.1_pt1 | contig 12685 bp, 13 predicted proteins | sample 4708041 | NCBI WGS metagenome assembly QGCY01 (sample SAMN08941164, study PRJNA450518) | Sediment metagenome, whole genome shotgun sequencing project. | biome: grassland soil; feature: grassland; material: soil; isolation source: soil 14 days enrichment with methanethiol and mixed carbon source ... | reverse complement strand
TTTTAATTCTTGAATTAAGTTAGGAATTACAGTTTTTTCAAAATAAACATCAGGGTTCAAAATTAGATGATAATTGGATGTGTTTTTGATTTTATCTATAACTACATTATGCCCAGCACCAAAGCCAATATTTTTACCAATGGCTATGTATTCAATTTCTTTATCATTAAAAAGACCTTGAAAAAGTTTCTGGCTTGTGTTATCTATTAAATATAATTTTTTTATTGATGGAACTCTTAAAAAGGATTGTATTGTTTGTGACAGTTCTTCAATATCTTCATTATAAAGCACTATAGATGCTGTTACTTCAAAATTCTCTTTCATTTTTTAATATGCTTTTTCCTCTCCTTTAAGAACGTTTAATACAGTTTGTATTATAATTTTAACATCTAAAAAGAAAGACCAATTTTCGATATAAAAGATATCTAACCTAACACGATTTTTTATATCTGATTTTTTCTTTACTTCTCCTCTATAACCACTTATTTGAGCCAATCCTGTTATACCAGGTTTTACTATATGTCTTTTTAAATAATCTGATACTTCTTTTTGATATTCCAAAGAGAGACTACCTAGGTGTGGTCTAGGGCCAACAACACTCATGTCTCCCAAAAGAACATTGATAAACTGAGGTAGTTCATCCATGCTTGTTTTACGTAAAAAAGCCCCCATTTTAGTAATTCTCTTATCATTTTTAGTAGCATGAACTTTATCTGAAACATCATTTATTTTCATAGATCTGATTTTGTAACAAATAAATTCTTCGCCATTTAAACCTTCTCTTTTTTGTTTAAAAATTAAAGGTCCTTTAGATTCAAGTTTTACCAAAACCCAAAGTATTGGCATTAACCAAGACAAAACAAAAACACAAATAAATAAGGAAAAGAAAATATCAAAAATTCTTTTTTTATAAAGACTTTCTACAAAATCAAAGGGTAACTTTTCTACATTTAAAACCATTAAAGCATCATCATAATACTCTACACTTTGATTTTTGCTGTATAACTCAATTGTATCTGGAATTAGTTTTAGAGTGATATTTTGATCTGTTGTAAATTTATTGATACTTTTAATTTGTTCTTTTGAATGAGCCTTTAACGAACAGTAAACTTCATCAACCTCGTTTTTTGATACAAAATCGAATACATCTTTAAAACTACCTAATTGTTCTTGATTGTTATATTTTTTTGAACTGAAAAACCCTAAATATTTATAGCCTAAATTAGATTTACTTTTAAACAATTTTATCACATTTTTTGAAGCCTGGTCATAACCTATAACGACAGTTGTTCTTAAGTTATTACCCAAAGATCTATAAGTTTTTAAGAGAAAGAACCACAAAAACTTATTTATAGATGTAATTGAAAGAATTATCAATAAAATAATAAATTGATTTTTAAAGACTCCACTTTCATTAAAAGCTCCAAAAAAAGCAAAATAGCCAAGCGTAAATACTAAAACTTGTTTGCTTAGAATGGTAAATAACCTTAGCGTTCTTGTATGTCTGTAAACTTTATAGTACCCTAAAGAATAAGATGTTATTAACCAGAAAGAAGTAATGTAAATTAAAAAATAAGTGTTTAAATTTTCATTTAAATAAATTAAATATAAAATTACATTAATTAATAAAATATCAATTATTAATTGTACAGGTTTTATTAAATAGGAATACCTTTTTCTCAACTATTTTTTTTTAGAAATTTATCTATTTTGATCTTAAAACTTTCTATAAAAATTTTTTCCTCAAAATTTCTTGAATAATCTCTAATCCATTTTGGGTCAAATTTATCTTCAACTGAAATAAAATAATTCAAAGAATTTTGCAAAGAAAAAACATTTTGTTCTTTAAAAAAAATTCCTGATGATTTAGATACATTTTTTTTGTTTTCAATAACTGTTTCTAAGGCTCCTCCTTTTTTAAAGGCTATAACAGGAACTCCTTGTGACATAACTTCTAAAGGTATCATACCAAAATCTTCTTCTCCAGGAAACAACAAGGCTCTAGAATTTTGGATATAAGACTTTAGTTCTGAATCTTCTAAAAAACCTTTAAATTCAATATTGTTATTCGCTTTTTTACTTAACTTCTCTTTTTCTGACCCATTACCTATTATAATTAACCTCTCTCCATTTTTATTAAAACAATCTACCAATAAATCTATTTTTTTATAAGGTGTTAGTGCTCCAAAACTTAAAAAATATTCTTTATTGTTTGATACAATTAAATCATTACTAAATAGTACTGAAGATATTGGTGGATAAATAACAGCTGCTTTTTTATTATAAAATTTCTTAACTCTTAATGCTACATTTTTAGAGTTTGCTATATAAAAATCAACATTATCTTTTGTACTATAATCCCATTTTCGTAATCTTTTAAATAAGAATTTTACCAATGGTCTTATTAAATGATTTATACTATTTAAATACTCATCTGTATATCCCCAACAATACCTCATTGGACTATGAATATAACATATGTGTTTAGCATTATTATTGATAAAGACTCCTTTTGCTGGTCCAGATTCTGAAGATATTATTAAATCATAATTATCTTTTAATTTTAGAGATTTTATTGCGCTTGGGTATAATGGAAATATTTTTTGATAGTATTTTCTAAAAAAAGGCATATTGTATTTTGAAGTATAAATTTTATGCCCTTTTAAGTGATCTCCATATTGTTCTTTATCATAAAAAAGGGTATAAATATCTGCTTGTGGATATAACTTTAAAATTGATTCAACTACTTTTTCTCCTCCCCTTCGCGTGATAAACCAATAATGTATAATCGCTACTTTCATTTTTTATTAAATTTCTTATTTTTTAACAACACCTTTTTGACTATCAATTATTAAAAATGAAAATAAAATTATAAATATTACAATTCCTTTTATTACAAAAAGAAATGATTCTGTTAATATTGATATAAAAAAAACTAACACGAAAATGGATAATGCTCTTTTTTTAATTTTAAAAATGGGCTTAATGCACATATAAAATAAAGCTAAAAAACCAAAAATTCCCATATCAACATAATTCATTAGATATTGGTTATGTAAATCTGAAACTTTAAATTGATTTAATTCATTTATTTTAATATAATTATCCAATAAAACAATACTACTTCCTAAGCCTTCTGCAAAAATAAAATAATTCTCTTTTATAATTTGTAAAGCTTCTAACCATAATATAAATCTTTGGTCAGTTAAGGCCTTAAAAAACTTATCAACTAAATATTTAGAACTGAAAAAAGTTAATACTAAACAAATAATAGTGATACCAAATAAAACTATAAAATAAACTTTACTATAACTTTTAGATTTAATCCAGTTGTATAAAAAATTTAACCAAACTATTAACAAACATATTACTGAAGTTCTTGGACTTAGGTACAATAAATATAAACTTAAAAAAACAGCAATATAAAAGTTAGTGTTCTTTAAAAAGTTTTTAGTTTCTATTTTTTTTAATAAAAAAATATTTGCCACTACAATTAAAAAACCAAAATAAGTTGGATGAAATCCTGACAAATGAGGTAATTTCCATTGTAAATAAGTGTCATCCATAGAATTTACAAACTCTGTATGTGTTACATAAAAATAGAATAAATTTAGAATTGAAAAAATAACAACTGACACAACCATTACCTTAAAAAAAATGGTAAAAAAAATAATATCATCTTTTGACCATTTTTTACAAAATATCATTAATGGTAATAAAACAAATGAAATATGCCTTTCTAAAACCTTTATTGCAGCTCCTTTATCTTGAGCAAGAAAAAAAGAAACAAATACTACTAAACAATATATATAAAAGGGAATTATTAATTTAAATTTAGATTTAAAATTATCAAAATTCTTAAATTTAAAAAGCCATATTAAAAATAAAGAAAACACTAAATAAGACACTGCTTTAACTGAAAAAAGCGATACAAAAATAGTAAGTATTAAAAGTATTGAAAAGGTATTTACCTTAATGTAATCTATTATTTTCATCAATTTGTTTTCCTTTATAAATTAAAACAGCCGTTATTAAACCAAATTGAGATAAGAGTAGTTCTGCGAACAAAGAAGCTCCTGTTGCATTTGTAACTACTAATCCTAACAGGTAAAATGAAAAAATTCTCCCCATCTTTCCACTATGATAAAGGAGATAAAATAATGAAACAAAAAACATTAATAAAAAAAGAAATGAGAAAATTCCTCCATAACCTAAAGTTGCTACATAAATGCTTTCTGGTACATCTACATGAAAAAGTTTCTCTCCAATAACAACCTCTTGTTGTTCTAAAATATTTGATAATCTCGTTCTATTAAAACCAACACCTAAAATAATATTCCAAGGTTTAAAAGCCAAGAAAGAAAAAAATAAGTACCAAGTATTTAACCTAAAATTGGCACTTCTGCCTAAACCTCCTGTTTCAGTTATGCCTTTTATCATATGTTTAATTTTATGCAGAATCACAATTTCTGGAGACCAAATAATAAATACCCCAAGAAAAAATATAATTCCAATACTAGAAAAAACAACAGCTTTTCTATTAACCCAATTTCTTGTAAGGAAATGATGTAAAACATAAAAAAAAATAGTAAGCCCTAATAATAAAATAGCTTCTCTAGAAGTGATAAAGGATAAATTTATAAGGATTAGTAATATTAAAATCTTACTTTTTTTATATTTAGTTTTAACTAAGTTATAAAAAGCAATTATCAACAATAAAACTAAGTAACTGCCATATATATTGTGATTACCTCCAGTTCTTGTAAAAGAAAATGTAGTTATATCAAAAGCTAAATTAGACATACCTGTAGGCATATACCTTGCTAACCATGTGCTTAAAGAAACATAATAATCCCAACCAATACCTAAAATAAAATAATTAATAATATAAAGTGTTAAAGAAAATGCTACGCATAAAAAACCATATTTTAATATTTTATCTACAATGCTAATTTTTAGATATTTGGAATTATTTAATAATGTAAAAATGGCTGATGCATATAATAAATATTTTAAAGCCTTGATTAAACCTACTGGATCAAAATAAAAAAATAGAGAAATGATTGTACTAATTAATATTATTATAATCGAAATCATTAAAAACAAAAATGGAAAAGATTTTTGTTTTATTCTACGAAGATTTAAATTACAAGCTATTACAAAAAAAATAATTAAAGGCTCTTGTATAAGAAATCTAACCTCAGGTAAAATTTGAATTTTAAAAGAAATAGGAATTGTTAAAAGTAGAAAAATAAGAATTCTATAAGCCATCTCCTATTACTTGATTATATAAGTTTTCATGATTACTAACCATTTGTTCTACAGTAAAAAACTGTTTAAAAATATTTAAAGACTCTTTAGCATAATTATTTAGCACTTCTCTGTTGTGATAAAGATGTAATATAGACTCAACAGCTTTTTGTACATCTTGAGAAGGATATAATTTTCCATTCTTGTTATGAACACATACTTCATTATTACCTACAACGTCAGATGCAACTATAGGCAAACCTATAGAAGTTGCCTCTACTAATGCAAAAGGAAGCCCTTCCCACCTTGCAGTTGTTAAATATAAATCTGTCACAGAAAAAAGTTCTGCTATTTCTTTATGATTCTTAAAACCAACAAAATCTATATTTTTTAAGCTTTCTTCAATTGATTTTTTTTCTAATATAGGCTTATCATCTCCATCACCAATCCATATAAAGTGAATATCTTTATAATCTCTTAATTCTTTTGCAATTTTATACATAAGAATCATATTTTTTTGAATATCAAACCTAGATAAGGTAGAAATAACAAATTTACCTTTATATCTATTTGATAATTCTTCTACTTCTTTTTTCTTTAAAGGATTAATTCCATTATATATTTGACATGATAATGATTTTTTTAATACACCTTTATCTATACATTGCTCCTGTTCTCCCTTAGAAACATTAATTACTTTATCAGTAAAAAGTGTCATAAATCTTTCATAGGCGAAGTAGAATTTTCTTTGAATATTACTATATTTATGTATATGAAACCCTCTATATGCATATAGTACTTTAAGTTTCCAATTAAAAAGTTTTATAAATCTGTATGAACCTGCACCTTTACCATTTGCTTGAAAAACTTGTATTTTGTTTTTTTTTACAAATTTTACAAGGTTAATAAAATGTTTTAAAGAAAACTCTCTGTGAGGTAATATAAACAACCCCTTTACTCTTTTATTATTACTCCAAATATTATAATAAGGTTCATCTTTAGGACAAGCTAAATAAATATCAAAATCTTCTGACATATTATTAATCATTGTGTTTATATAATTTGGTGCACCTCCATAATCTGCACGAGAAGTAACATGAATAACTCTTTTCTTCATCTTTTATTTATCTTTAAAAAAAAAATAATTATAACTCATAAAATTGTAAAATATAAAAACTATTAACGTAGAAATTAAAATTCCATAAATACCTAAAGATAGTTTAATACCAATTAAATAATTGAGCCCAATATTAAGAATAAGCCCAGTAATAACAATAACAATAAGCTTATTTATTTTTTTTTCTCTGTAATAAAATCGATAAAATAAATCCCAAATCATATAAAATGGGGTTATTAAAATTCCTAAATATATTATTTTCTTTAATTGTACATAGTTTTCTATTTTAAAATTATTAGTTATAAAACTTTCGAAAAACTCAATAGATATTAAAAGCACTATTACACCTAATAAGAAAAAGGGAAGCAATTTTTTTATCGTCTTAAAAAAAATTAGTTTAGTTTGACTTAGGTTATCGACTTTATTAATTTGAACAAAAAAATTTGATCTAATATCTAATGATTGTCTTATCATTAAAGGAGCATATAACCCATAAGTATAATAAGTAATTTGGCCCTCCCCTAAAAAAGACAAAAAGAATTTATCGGAAATATCGATAAATGAAATTACAATTAATATCAAAAAAACCTTAAACAAAAGGGGTTTTTCAATATTAAATTTAAAAGAGTTGTCTTTTACTTTTTTTAATGTTTTGAAAAATTGTTTAGAGAATAAAAATAAAAGAGCAATTAGTTCTGATAGAAAAATAGATAATGAAATTGCTAAATAATTAAATTCACTCGTTAATAAAAATAAAAATAAAAACAATAATAAAATATCTAAAAGAATAATTAGTAGATAATAAGTTAATACTAGTTTATTTGCGTCTCTATATCTGTTTAAGATTAAAAAAAAATTAGAATTTACATTTAATATCCCCCAAAAACATAGAATAATTATATGGGAAATTATTTGAATATTATTAGATAAAATAAAAGTTAGAGTTATAACACCAATAGACAAAATAACAGAAAACTTATTCAGAAAATTACTTAACTTTTTAATAAAGGTTAAATTATCTTTAAATAAGTTTATTTGTGTTGAATAAGTGATTTCAAATAATATATTTATTAAAATAACAATACCTATAATGGATTTTGCAAAGTAGAAATTATCTAATTTTGATGAAATTGAAAAAAAAAACAACAAAAAAATTGTTCTAAAAACACCTAAAAGTTTGGTGAAAATTTTAACATATATTTCTTTAACTAAAAAATCTATTTTTATAGCCATCTTGATAAGAAATAATCTTCACAATAAAGTAATATACGTTTATGCTTTGAAAGCATATTATCTTCTTTTAGTTTACCTAGAGCAATTAAGTGGTTACTAGGACCATATTTTTTAATTAACTTACTTAGTTTATAAAAAATATTTCCAAAATTATTAATCATATAATTATATGAAGATATAAAGAAAAAATCCTGAATCCCCTCGTTATCAAAAGGGTAACCCTTTTTAAATGATTTTAAATTGCCCCTTTTATTCTTATAATTTTCTTCTAAGATTTCTATTCCGTTATTAGTATAACCAACCCAATCTCCAGAATAAAAATTTTCTTTTTTGATGTTTGATATGTTAAACTTATTTATTAAACACATGTCAAATCTAGTTACAATTACTAAATCATAATTTTCCTTTGATTTTTTTACAAGCTCACTTACTTTCATAAAACTATACCATCTAGAATAAATATTATTAATTCTTTGTGGTTCATAACCTTTGCCTAAAGTTTTTTTTATTGTTTCTTTTAATAAAAAAAAAACTGATTGCTTTTTAAAGTTTTTAGATTCTTCAAATAAGTATTGCTTTGGGTTCATTTTTTTTAGAACCTCTTCTTTTGCTCCTAAAGACCAACTGTGAAGAAAAATATCAAATTGATGATTTTTATTTTCATCAATCAAATTTTTAGTCATTAAATCAAACTCATGACTAAAACCAACTGGTAATCCTCCATTTTTAAAATTATAGCCTTTAGCTATTCCATGATAACATAATGCAATCTTCAATTTTTTAATAATTTAATGGATTTAAACTTAAAAATTTATTTAAATCATCAGGAGTTCCAATACCATACATCTTATTGAAATCCATAAGATAATGTGTTATTTTTTTTCCGTCGGCTAATGCATAGTTATAAACAGGGCAAGTGTAAAACTCATTATTTACTCTTTCATTTCTTACAATCATATCTAGCGCATAATCTACACAATATTTACCTTTAGAGAAAAAATAAAGACCTACTGTAGCAAATTCAGAAATTGCTTCTTTTTCTTTTACTTCTGTTACCCAATTATTATCATCTACTTTGGCAAAAGACCATTTAGGATTACGTTCTGCATCTATAAATGTTAAAATAGATCCATCTGCTTTTTTAATAAAACAATCTTCTATATATGATTGTATGTCTGTATCTACAATTTGATCGCAATTAGCCAATAAAAGTGGTGTTTCATTATTAATATACTTTCTAGTATGCAAAACAGTACAAACAGCTCCTTCTGTTACTTTATCAATAGATTCAACAATTATATCAAATTTTTTTTTAAGAACTTTTATAGTTTCAGCTTGTAACTCTATATGTTCTTTTCTAGCAATTAAAATATAGGTTGCATTGGGAATACTTAAGTTTTCCATAACCCTTTCTATCATAGGTTTCCCTAAGACATCTATAAAAGGTTTTGGTTTACTGTACCCTTCTTTAGCAAATCTACTTCCTAAACCTGCCATAGGAATTACTATATTAATTTTCATATTCTCCTAAATATTTATCATTATTTGCCCCTGGAAGTTTTGTTACTGTTGTTACAGTATCTTCTAAGGCTTCAAAATCAGTTGAGTGAAAAGGTGGAATTACTAATACATCTCCTTCTTCAAGAATTAAATCATTCATTTTTACTTTACCAGAAACAATAACTGTTATTTCTGTAGCAATTTTATGATAATGTTTGTCTTCATAATCTCCTTTTAAGTATTTTTTTACTCCAACTTCTACATCATTAGTTTTATAGAGAGATGGTTCAAAATTACCAACGAACCAACCTTTTACTAAATCTTTAAGATTACTTTTAACTACTTTGGTTTTCATATTCTCTAATCTTTTGAGGTGAATAAAAGCTTTTATACTTTTTCGAGTCTATTTTAAAAGTATTAATCTTTTTATTCTGTAAAATTAACTGATTTATTGCTGGAGCAATATAATATAATCCATTTACATCAGATCCTTTTTCTATAGATTTTGTAGCGGCTTTTATAAAATCATCTCCTTTTTTAAAATAATAAAAACCAGCAATAGCATTATTGCTTATTGGTCTTTTTTCTGCTGTTTCTACAACATATTCTTTATTATTATCGAACCTAACATAAGACCATCTAGGATGAACAGATTTAAATGTAATTAACCCAGCATCAGATTTTTTTTCTCTAAATGATGAAATTGCTTTATTTAAATCGCAATCTATAATTTGATCTCCATTACAAACAATAAGTTCTTCATCTTTTTCAATATGTTCTATACCTAATAAAACACTACATAATGCTCCTTTTGTTTTTCCATTTACTTTTACAATTAAAGAATTCTTGGCCAACAACTTTAATATATTATGTAAATGAAATTTTTTACAGTCTTCTGAATTTACAATAAAGACAAACTGAAAATCAGTTTTTATTCTAGAGATATTTTCAATGACATGTTCTATCATTGATTTTCCTTTTATTTCTATAAGAGATCTTGAAAATGGATATGTATTCTTATCAAAAAAAGAACTCTTTCCTGCAATTGGGACTATTATTTTCATAATTTTTCAAAAAGGTTAATATGCTTTAAAATATTACCATAATTTACATCTTCTACAGATTCAACTTCCATAACATAAGCTCCACTAGCTTTTGCTGCAGCAATACCATGGTCATTATCCTCTACAATTAAGCACTCTTTTGGATGTAATCCAAATTTATGAATAGCTTTTGTATACATTTCTGGGTCAGGCTTTCCTTTAGTAACATCTTGATTTGAAAAGAAAAACTCCATATATTCTAATAATGAGGCTTTATCTAACATTACCTGTACAGAGTTTCTTACTGAATTAGAACAAACCGCTAATTTATATCCTTCTGCTTTGAGTTTAGAAATTGCATATTCATGGTAAAACTTTGGTTTACACTTTTGATGAACTATTTCCATAGTGTATTGTTGCTTAAGCTTATTAATAAAACCATGCAATTCTCTTGGCAAACCTCTTTCTAAAGAAAGCATTTCTAGTTTTTTCTTTGTTGGTAAACCATCAAAGGTTACTAAATGATCATATCTAGAAATTTCCATTCCAAATAATTCTAATGCTTTATTTAATGCCTCATAATGCCAATCTTTTGCATCGATAAGAACACCATCCATATCAAAAATTACTGCTTTTATTTTCATGCAAAAAATAGTTTAGCTTCTTCTGGTTTATCTGTACAAATACTAATATTTGTGTTATTTACTATTTCAAAATTATCTTTATAGAACTCCCATTCTTTAGTATAACTTCTTTTATGTAATTCTGGTGAAACAATACAAATAGATTTGTTATTATTTAAATGACTGTTTATTATTTCTTTATTTATCCAATGACCTTTAAATTCATCAATCCAAATACCATTAGCTTCTTCATATAAAGCTGGTATAATTTCATATTCACTTTGTCTAGTATAAAATTTAATATCTTTTCTTAAATAACCTAAAGTATCTGGAACAGACATATCAAATGCAAAATAATTTTCTATATTATATTTAGACAATAAGATTTTGATTTTTTCTTGTAATCCATCTGCTTTAATATTTAAAGCCAAAGGGAGTGTTTTATCAAAAGATATAAAAATTTGAAAAAACTTTTCTAATGATATATTTTTGTGATTAGGTATATCGTGAGAGATAACTAATTCTCCTTGAAAATCTCTAATATCTGTTTCTGTTCCAAAACCTAATGAAAATGATCTTTCAAAAGAAACAGCAGAGTTTTTTTCTTTTTCGTTTAACCAATATCCTCTATGAGATAAAATCATTATTATAATTTATTAGTATATTTTAATTAAATTGTAATACTCCTTGTACCATTTAACAAAATTATTAACCCCTTCATTTATAGAAACTGAACTCTTATAACCTAAACTATTTAAATATTCATTATCGGCCCAAGTTTGAGAAACATCACCTGCTTGCATTGGCAAATAATTTTTAATTGCTTCTTTATTTAAACTAGTTTCAATTGCTTCAATAAAATCTGTTAAAAATTCTGGCTTTCCATTTCCTACATTTGCAATATGATATGCTGGTTTGTTTTCAGTTTTTATAGGAGGGTGTTTTAAGGTAATTTCAATTCCTTTTATAATATCATCAATATAAGTAAAATCTCTTTTCATCTTACCTTCATTAAAAATCTTAATCGGTTTTTCTTCTAAGATAGCTTTTACAAATAAAAAAATTGCCATATCTGGTCGTCCCCAAGGACCATAAACTGTAAAAAAACGTAAACCTGTAGTTGGTATATTGTACAAATGGCTATATGTATGAGCCATTAATTCATTACTTTTTTTTGTAGCTGCATAAAAACTAATAGGATAATCTACCCTATCTTCTGTAGAAAAAGGTACTTTTCTGCTTTCTCCATAAACACTTGAACTACTTGCATACAATAAGTGTTTTATTTTATAATGCCTGCAGCATTCTAATAAATTAAAAAAACCTACAACATTACTTTGTAGATATGCTTCTGGGTTTACAATACTGTACCTAATACCTGCTTGAGCTGCTAAATTAATAACAACGTCAAATTTATGTTTTATAAAAAGTTTTTCTAAATTTTCTTTATCTTCAAGATTAGTTTTTACAAAACTATAATTTTCATATAATGAACTTTTAACTTCTTTGTTCCATTCTACCTCACCTCTCTCTATTCCAGTCTCTTTTAATCTAGAAAATTTAAGATCCACATCATAATAATCATTAATATTATCAAGTCCTATTACATAGTTACCTTGTTTAATTAATTTTTTTGCTAAATGGAACCCTATAAAGCCAGCTGATCCTGTAATCAATATTTTTAACATTCTATAATTTAAAACTTATAATTTATTTCGTAAAAACCTTTTTTTGTTAATCAATTATTAAATGATAAAATTTATAAATTCTGATAATGAAGAATCCTTTTCAGATAAAATTATTTCTTCATCTTTCAACCTCCAATCAATATTCAAATCACTATCATTATAAACAACTCCATCTTCTGCTTCTTTATTATAATAATTATCACATTTATAAGAAACTATGGTATTGTCTTC
>QGCY01000173.1_pt1 | contig 12781 bp, 7 predicted proteins | sample 4708041 | NCBI WGS metagenome assembly QGCY01 (sample SAMN08941164, study PRJNA450518) | Sediment metagenome, whole genome shotgun sequencing project. | biome: grassland soil; feature: grassland; material: soil; isolation source: soil 14 days enrichment with methanethiol and mixed carbon source ... | reverse complement strand
CGGTATTACGTTATCGCCACCCGCTGATAGCGATGTGGATCTAAGCGGTCTAAGCGTTACAGCCACAGCGACTGAAAGCGATGGCTCAACCGCCACAGCCAATGACAGCATTAATGTGATCGTCGATGCGGTTGCCGATGCGCCAAATGTGTCTGCAAGTAATGCGTCAGGAAACGAAAATGCGGACATCGCGTTGAACCTTTCAACATCTTTGAACGATACCGATGGCTCTGAAAGCATCAGCTCAATTCAGATCTCTGGTGTTCCAAGTGGATTTTCTCTATCAGCCGGTATTAATAACGGTAATGGTACCTGGACATTGAGCCAAGGTCAGTTGAGCGGTCTGAAAATCTCTTCAACAGATGATTATGATGGCACGATCTCTTTGACGATGAAGTCAACGTCGACGGAAACAAGCCTGTCGGGTGGTGAGTACATCACTTCAAACAACACGGCAACGTCGCAAACAAACTTTAGCGTGACCTGGAACGATACATCTGTTTTGAAAGTTGGCGGTAACGGTGGTTCAACCATTACAGGCGGCACAGGTAATGATATTTTGATTGGTGATACAGGCGGCGTAAGCACAACACAACCTGATCAGGATTATAACTTGAATATCGTCGTTGATGTGAGTGGTAGCTTGCAAGACGAGATGGCAATGGTCAAATCTGCGATTAATAACTTGCTGTCACAGCTATCAAGCTACAGCACCGGTGATATTAACGTAAATATTGTTGCCTTTGCTTCGGTGGTCCCTGATAGCTCCAGTTCAACGGGTGCTTCAAATGCACCGACAGAAACCAGCGATGCAGATGTTGCAACATCTGCGGGTTATAATCAGTTGGCAAGCTTTGTAAGTAGCTTATCTGCTTATGGCCCAACTAACTTTGAGCCTGCTTTAGTTGCAGCCAATGAATGGTTGGCTAATGATGCTGCTAGCAACGTTCCAAGCTATACATTATTTATCTCAGATGGTGAGGCAAATGCTTATACGACAACGGGTAATGAGGCACATGCAACGCCTTACACCGTTGGTGCGCCTACAAACAGTATCTACAACGATGTAGAAGATGAAATCACAGGTGGTGATGGCACCAACGAAGTTGGAACGCTACAATCACTTAGCACGGAAGTGTTTAGTATCATTGTGGGTACAGCCGCCAGTACAGCAGCGGATAATGACCAGATCATGGATACGATCGATTCAGGTAATGACGCAAGTTATTTGAACTCATCAACCGGTCTGAATAGCTATGCATCTTTGTTTAATGAAACCACAGGCGTGACAACGCTCAATTCGGTTGGTGGCGATACGATCAATGGTGGTGATGGTGGCGATATCTTGTACGGTGACGTTATCTTCACCGATGATCTTGCGGATGCATATGGCCTGGGTACACCAGACGGTGCGGGCTGGGCAGTCTTTTCACAGTTGGAATCAACATCAGGGTGGGATCGTGACGATACTGTGGCCTATATCGAAAGCCATGCCGTTGCTTTATCTGAAGAATCAACAATCAATGGCGTAGGCCGTACGGGCGGTAATGATACCCTCAACGGCGGAGCTGGTGATGACACGATCTTCGGTCAAGAAGGTGATGACACGATTGCTGGCGGTGCAGGTGACGATGACCTATATGGCGGCAGTGGTTCAGATACTTTTGTCTTTACTTCAACAGCCCATGGCGTTGATACGATTTATGATTTTTCAAAATCGGAAGGCGATGCCTTGGATCTGTCATCCATCTTGTCAAGTTATGATGCAACCCAAGATGCGATTACGGACTTCCTGCGAATTACCAATAGTGGCGGTGACAGCATCGTAGCCGTGGATACCAACGGTGGCGGCAATAGCTGGACAACGATTGCAATCATCGATGGTCTGACAGGCTTAACCAATGAGGCAGCTCAAGTAGGTAACGGAACGATCATCGTTTAGAAAAACGCAAAACAGTAAAAAACTATAGATTTAGCAATCTTATCAATTTTGTTTGACATAAGTTGGTAGGATTTGCTATAACACATGCATATTTAAAATCTTAAGGAATAGTTAAAATGGCTCTGGGTTTCAAAAGTAGCTTTAATCGTTTAAATAATGCTTTGGGTAGTGTAGCCCAGCGTGCATGGGGTAGCGTTGATAAAGTGCGCATGACCATGATTGCAGGGGTTGCGACCGCGGCAATGACTATGGGCGGTGCCGCTTATGCGCAAGATGCCAACGATACAACATTGAGCATTGATCCACCAACAACGGCCAGTGAAACAGTAGAGGCCCCATCTGCGATGCCAGCTGAAACAGGTTCTCCTGTATTAACAGCGCCCGCACCTGCAGCAGAAGTAGCAGCACCGGCAGGTGCTTTGATCAGTGCGGCTGATGTTGAAACACGCCAAGCGTTGTTAAAAGTCTTATATGCCGTTAATGGTGATTCTCGTTTAAATCCGGGCCCGATTGACGGGATTGATGGTAATAGAACACAAGCAGCAACAGAATATTTCTTAGAGGCTAATCAGGGGCTGTTGAGCATAAACCCACAAGAGCTTACCGAAGCACAGCAAGCTGAAGCATTCTCAGCTTTGTTTAGTGTTGGGGCGGCACACCCATTATTTGCTTCTACATTCCAAGAGGGTGTCGAAAATGCAGAAAATAGCCGTTACTCAAGCTGGAAGCAAGCCGCCGGTATTGTTGATGCTCTATATCAAGACAAAGTCGGGATTGATCTGAGCAGCTATGAAGTACCAACGGAAGCACCAGTAGCAGCAAACCAGAATGAACCAGCTGCCGCAGCAACCGTAGCGCCAGCCGCCGCACCACAGGCACGTCCTGCATCCACTGCAACAGCCCAAGATGCTGGCCTTGATAAAGGCCCGGTTGTCGCAGGTGATTACCGACAGGTAAATGGTGGTATTTACTTCGATCACGATGTTCACACCCTTGATTCAGATGCGTTGGGTGCTGTTAATACGGTGGCAACACAACTAGACGCCCCTGTCTACGATAACAAAGCTGTCATCGTACTTGCTGAAACCGATCCAAGCGGTAGCGCTGCTTACAACGAAGGCCTGTCTGTTAGACGTGCTGATAGCGTTGTTACAGGCTTGCACGGCGAAGCAGTTGAGCAAACTATTCGCTCCTATGGTGCGGGTGAGCGCTATGCGATTGCACCGGATGGCCAGCGTAATGCCGCAGACCGCTTGGGTGCAGCCCTTTCTGTCGGTCTGGCTTGTTTTGTTGATAGCTCTGTTTCAAATCAAGCAAGCCACACACTGATCATCAATGATGATAGTGTCGTGCAATCATATCTAACCGTCTTGGCGCAAGCTGGTATTGGTGTTGATCCAAATGGTGTTGATGGAAAAATCGGCCCGGGATCGCGCCGTTCTTTGACCGCTTATGCAAGCGCTGTTGGTTTGCCCAATGCGTCTGTTGGTGCAGTGTTAAATCATATTAATGCCTCATTGAGTAATGATGAATTCCGTGCCCAACTGGGTGCAGGCTTAACGGCTATTCGTGATAATGGCGGCGTCAGCTTGGATGCAGTTCAAGCCTTTGATGTAACCAGTATTGAATTGGCTCAAAGACATGGTCTGAATTTGGCAGCAAGTCTGGATTGCGGAAGTGCGACGCCGGTTACCGTTTCTGAAGGCCCTGCGCCAGCCCCCATCGTTGCAACGCCTGTCGTTGTTCCCGTTGAGCCAGGTGTAGATCCTGAGCCAGGCGTGGCCCCAGCAGAAGGTGAAACCAATTGGCGTTTCATGTCCGAAGGCTCAACAAGTCTTGGTGAGGACTTTGATGCTGGTAATATTGCTGATAACAGCACGGCTTCACTGATGAGAGATTTTCGTTTAGAAAATGGTGATACGCTATCAGTTGGTGGGTTTTATGGCACTGACCATCCAATGTTGCCGTCAGACCTACTGCCTGAGCAACATAACGCGCTGACAAGCTGGGGTGAAGGGTTTAAATACTCACCATTGAGTGCAGGCCCCGTTGTTGGTCTGGGTGCAACTTATGAGATGCCCTCAGAAGATGGTGACAGTCGGACAACTTTTTCTTTAACGGCTGAAAAACCAACCGGTACACGTCCGTCCTTGAACGGTGATTATATCAATCACACACCGGATTGGGTGTTGCGTGGTAACGTCGCACAAACTTGGGATACGGGCGAGGACGCATCATTGACCGCATATGTCGGGGCGGGAATTCTATTCCATGATGGTAGTAAGACAGCGTTCTATGATACGCAAACGACGACGACGACCGTGACGGAAGACGTCGTCCTGGATCTAGATGAAGAAGTAACCCCCGCATATGATGAAGTTGTTGAAGAAGCATATGACGAAGTTATCCCAGCATATGACGAAATCGTCAGCGATCCTGAAACGCCGGGTGCTACGTGTGAATTTGATTGGTCTGGTGACGGCGATAGTGTCGTTTGTAGCGTTCACCATCCTGAAGAAATCATTCATCATCCAGCGGTTATCGTAAGCCATCCGGAAGTTCGTACCCCGATTGAAGATGAAAATTGCGTGGGCGATCCTCGTCAAAATGCTGGTGGTAATTGGGTTTGTGACTCTGTCAATGAGACAGAAGTCACGACAACAGAGCAAGTTCCAGTTAATCGTGTTAATGAATATCAAGCGGTTGCAGGTTTGGAGTACGTTAAAGGATTCAATAACGGCCAGACATATTTGAACGCAGGTGCAAGTGTTGCTGCTGTATGGAACCAAGGCGGTAATCCTGGCTTAGACGGTCAGGGTGCAGAAATTCACGCAGGTGTAACGCACCAGTTTAATGAAACGGTCATGGGCTTTGCCAATGCAAGTATCGCCGGTATGCGGTACAATGATAATACCGAGACGTTAAAAGGACGTGTTGAGGCTGGTCTTGAATTTGATTTAGATGGCAACACACCTTATAACTCTCAACAGCGCGGTTTGCATGATCCACGTTTCAAAGTCGGTGTTTACCATGAAGAAGACTTTAGAACAGGCCGCGATGATCAAGGGATCTTTGCAGGATTGACCTTTAGATTCTAGAAGCAATTTAAAGATTTAATGACCAATTTAAAACGGCGTTGGATTTTCCATCGCCGTTTTCGATTCCCATCGGCAGGGGTAAAATCTGACCGTTTGGCACGTTCAGGGCATTAATTTCTTGGGGGGTCTTGGTCAGGGTAAACTGATCCGTGGGTGTGGGGAGGTTGTAAAATTCTTGCCCGATCCGGCAAAGAAAAGATTCAAAGGCTTGTTGGCCCGTCTCATCAGACAAATCTGCGCCCGCGCGCTCAAACGCTTCGGCATACAGTTGCGGGGCAATGCCGCCGGTGTAACAGCCCGCCGCACAGCCACAAGGCGTAACCTTTTGCGTATGAGGTGCGCTATCGGTGCCGGCAAAAAACTTGGTATTCTCCGGTGATAAAACGGCGGCGCGCAAGGCCGCGCGGTCTTCTTCGAATTTGACCAATGGCAGGCAATACAAGTGATATTTAAACCCCTGTAACAAATGCCCCACTGTATACAGCAAATGTTGCGGCGTGATGGTCGCTTTCACATGCTCTGGCGCTTGGGTGATAAATTCAACGCCCTTGGCGGTGGTTAAATGCTCCCCCACGATGTTAAGGGTTGGAAATTTTTCAACCAGCTCCGGCATGCGTTGCGTATAAAAAATAATCTCCGCATTGCGTTGGCGGTCAAAATAATCTTCCGCAGGCAGGGCATGTTCTTCCCCGTGCAGGCACAGCGTGACTCCAGCCGCTTCCAGTGCGGCAATCACGCCATTATCAATATAATGTTGCAACGGCGCAGCAAATTCTGCGCCCGTGGTGCCATGTGGCGGATAATATTTCGCTGCACGCAATAGGCCAGACTTTGCGCCTTCTTCGATTATTTTAGGCGTTGTATGACGGCTGAGATAAAGCGGGACGATAATATCTAAAAGCTTGCCTTGTCCAGCTTTGGTGATCTGCGTGTGATAGCGCTCAATCGATGCTTGTTCGGGTGTTTCATCTTTTTGAAACACACAAGTCAAAGGCGGTTTGGTATTGGGCATGGCCAAAAAGCCAGCACAGCCCATCGCAATATGATCGGCAACCGCGGCCGGTAAAATATCGTCCTGACGGAAATGTGCGTGTAAATCGTACCAGCGGGGAAGGGTAAAGGATAAGCTCATGAGCCAGAGAATAGCCTAATTAATCGTCGGATTCAAACCAGTTTACCGATGCGGCGACAAATTCGGGGTTGAGCAATTCACGTTCAACATGGCCATAGGTAAATTCCGTACCGTCAATTTGGGTCAGGCAACCACCAGCGGCATTCAAAACGGCATGGGCGGCGGCTGTATCCCATTCACAAGTCGGGCCAAGGCGAGGGTAGAGATCAGCTTTGCCTTCGGCAATCGCGCAGATCTTCATCGAGCTCCCACGTTGCAATATTTTGCGGACTTTAAAATCAGCGAGAAAATCATCCATCTGCTTGACATCACCATGGTGGCGGCTGGCAACAACGGTCAGGCCTTCATTGGGGGGCTGGCGTACTGAAATAGGTTTATCTTCGCCGGTTTCATCGTTCCATTTAATCGCGCTTCCTTGGGCATGTCCGGCATATAAAATGCCTGTCGCGGGCAGATAGACAACTCCCATGACTGGCGCATTGCCTTTGATAAGCGCGATGTTGACGGTAAAATCCGTATTGCCGCTAATGAATTCTTTGGTGCCGTCCAGCGGGTCCAGCAGCCAAAAATAATCATGGCCGCTAATATCTGGCATCTGGCCCAAGGCTTTGGCTTCTTCACCGATGATCGGCACGTCGGGCATGATTTGTTCAAGAGAAAGCTGGATAAATGCTTCGGCTTCGCGATCGGCGAGGCTGACGGGGGAACCATCGGCCTTATGATCGATATGCGACAGGTCACCCGTGTCAAAATATTTCAAAGTAATCTCACCCGCATCAATGGCGATCCGACGCACCATATTACAAAGCGCGGGCAAGTTCTCAAGCAATTGTGTTGATAGATTTTGATTCATTTTTATCCAAATTCTTTTTCGCGGGGCGTATTTGAAACAGCAGACTTTTGTGTGCTGAGCTCTATCTGGTTTTCTATATATTCAACCACTTGCTCTAGACAAGTCTGAATATCGTGATGCTGGGTATCTACGACCATTTCCGGGTTGGTAGGGGCCTCATAAGGGGAATCAATGCCGGTAAAGTCCAGAATTTCACCGGCCCGCGCTTTTTTATACAAGCCTTTAGGGTCACGGGATTCGCACGTGTCTAAATCGGCTTGAACATAAATTTCGTGATAATGGTCTGGTGAAATTTCTCGGGCGCGCTCACGATCCATCTGATAGGGGGAGATAAAGGCCGTAATCACTACCATGCCGGCATCGGCCATCAATGCCGCGACATGGCCAATCCGACGAATATTCTCGGTGCGGTCTTCAGGGGAAAAACCTAAATCGGAGTTCAGCCCGTAACGCACATTATCGCCGTCCAGCACATAAGTCTTATAGCCCTTGTCAAACAAAGCCTTCTCAACGGCCATCGCCAGCGTTGATTTACCGGCACCGGACAAACCGGTAAACCAGAAAATACCGCCACGTTGCCCCATATTGACGGCACGCTTTTCGGTGTTGAGCAAGTGATCGACTTTATAGATATGATCGGATTTCGGCGCCGCGCGGCGGCGTTGATCGGGATAGCCCTCCATGCTGACCAAACCGCCACCGGCAATATCGTAACCATCATATAAAACCACACGCCCTAGCGCGACATGCTCGCCATAATCATCGATCGGCAACAGGTCACGTGCCCGCAAGGTTACTTCGCCAATATGGTTGCGGATAAGCGCTTTGGCTTTTAGGTTGTGATCGAGGGTCTGGGTGTCGATAATACGTTCAATCGATTGAACTACGACTTTGGATTCGCACGTACCGTATCGCACTTTATAGCTGTTCCCGACCTTAAGTGGCGCGTTATTGAGCCAAAACAAGCGGGCTTTAAACACATTACTAAGCATAGGAGCATTATCAGCGTGAGAACCAACATGGCCACGCTCGATAAATAAAGGTTGGTCTAAGGTAATGCCGATGACTTCACCGGCGGTGGCTTTGATTTTGTTTTTATCGTCTGGCCAAACCTCGATCGAGGTAACAGTGGCGCTTTCATTCAATGGTGAAAAGAGTAATGTATCACCGACTGTAAGCGTACCGGATTCAACGCGTCCGACAATAATACGCTGGGTGCCATAGCGATAAACATCTTGAACGGGAAAACGCAAAGGCCGCTGCGTGGGCGAAGCCACCATCTCAAATTTATCCAATGCCTCTATCAAGTTTTTACCGAGATACCACGGCATTTGAGCACTAGCTTCGAGCATGCCTTCACCTTCGCGGGCGCAAATGGGAATGATGTAGTCGGCTTTCAAACGAATAGAGGTTAGATAGGTTGCGACTTCATCTTTAACGCGTTCAAACACGGCTTGATCATAGCCAGCCATATCCATCTTATTAATCACTACGCCGATTTGTTGAATCCCTAAAAGTGAAAGTAAATAAGCATGGCGGCGTGTTTGTTCTTGAACGCCTTCCATGGCATCAACAACCAAAATAGCGGCATCGGCTTCGGATGCGCCGGAGACCATATTCTTTAAAAATTCGCGATGACCGGGTGCATCGATAATGACGTAATCGCGTTTGTCGCTGGAAAACCATATTTGCGTTGTATCCAGCGTAATGGCTTGATCGCGCTCAGCTTGAAAAGAATCCAAGACAAACGACCATTCAAGCGCATCAGTGCCACGGCTTTTACAGATGGTTTCAATTTCTTCCAGCTTGCCTTCAGGCAGAGATTGCGTGTCATAAAGCAATCGCCCAATCAGGGTGGATTTGCCATGATCGACATGGCCGACAATCACCACGTGCAAAGGCGGCATAGTGCGCTGTTTTTTACGAGTAGATGTTGGGTTTTGCTTGCTCATGATCTCTTACATATACCCGCGGGAGCGCAGTTTTTCAAAACTGTCTTCGGTTTCCTGATCCATAGTGCGTCCGGCACGCTCTGATGTGTTGGTGGTTTCTAGCTCGTGAATAATCGCATCAATGCTAGTTGCATCGCTGGGAACCGGGCGGGTGATATTTTTCTCCCCCAGTGAGCGGTAACGCATCATTTGGCCGGTTTCTTCATCCTTGCGGGCGAAGTAAAGCTCGCACGATGGGATGTTTTCTCGGCGGATGTAGCGCCAGATATCAATTTCTGTCCAGTGCAAAATTGGGTGAATGCGCAAGTGCGCACCTTCGGGAAATTCGGTTTTATATTGATCCCAAAATTCTGGTGGCTGATCTTTGAAATCCCAGCTACCATCCAGATTACGAGGCGAAAAAACACGTTCTTTAGCACGTAAACCTTGTTCATCACGACGAATGCCGCAAAAAATACCTTTATATTGCTTATCTTCTAAAAGTGTTTTTAGCCCTTCTGTCTTACGCATAGCCGCACGTGTATTAGGCGGTAAAGTCTGATCCATTTCTTCTTCGGGCGGGCAGGGATGATTGATGCAGTTCAGATTCCATTCTTGAATTAAACGATCACGAAAAGCATAGACTTCGGGTAATTCCATATCAGTATCCAGTAAGACCACGGGAAACGGCACGCGCCCATAAAAAGCTTTGCGTACCAGCCACAGCATCGCGGTAGAATCTTTGCCGATCGACCACAGCATTGCCAGCGGATCAATGCGGTTAAAAGCTTCACGAATGATATAAAGGCTTCTGGCTTCCAGATCATTTAAGTGACTGTCAGACACGGATCAAGCACTCAGTTTTTGTGGGGTACTTTGCGCGCTCTGATCTTCAGGAAGAACAGGCGGACGGCCGATTGAAATATAGTGAAAGCCGCGCTCTTTCATGTCGCTGGGCTTGTAAATATTTCTTAGATCAATAACACGCTTGGTTTTGACCTCTTCGGCAAGGCGACTGAGACTCAGGGCGCGAAGCTCATTCCACTCGGTTAAAATAACGACTGCATCGGCATCTTTAATAGCTTGATAGGCGTTATCACACCATTCCACATTTTCAAGCTGCTGGGCGGCATTTTCCATCGCAACCGGATCATAAGCACTAATAGCCGCACCGGCAGCTTGTAAGCGCGGCACCACAACCAAAGAAGGGGCTTCGCGGATATCGTCGGTATTGGGTTTAAAGGCAATGCCGAGCACGGCAATTTTCAGGCCGCTGACATCGCCGCCACAGGCATCAATGACCTTGTCTGCCATTTCACGTTGGCGGTTGGCATTAATCGTTACCACTTGCTCAACCAGTGTTTGCGGGGCATCAAAAGTTTTGCCAATCTGGGTTAGGGCAAGCGTATCTTTAGGGAAGCATGATCCACCATATCCTGGTCCGGCATGTAAAAACTTGGAGCCAATCCGTCCGTCCATTCCCATAGCACGGGCGACTTCTTGAACATTAGCGCCGGTCTTTTCGCATAAATTCGCGATCTCGTTAATAAAGGTAATCTTGGTTGCCAAAAAGGCATTGGCCGCATATTTGATAGTTTCCGAAGTCTCCGGCGATGTGATTACAATCGGCGTTTCATTGATATAAAGGGGACGGTAAAGCCGCTTTAAAACGTCTGCGGCACGCTCACTGCTGGCGCCGATAACCACACGATCAGGGCGCATAAAATCATTGACGGCAGCGCCTTCACGTAAAAATTCAGGGTTGGAGCACACATCAAACTCTCCGTCAGGGCGTGCTTCGCGCATAATGTGCTCAACTTCACGCGCGGTGCCAACTGGCACAGTGGATTTCGTTACAATCACGGTATAACCATCAATGGCTTTGGCAATCTGGCGGGCGGCTTGATGAACGTACGTCATATCGGCGTGGCCATCGCTCTCACGAGGAGGGGTGCCAACGGCGATGAAAACAGCATCCATGCCTTTAACCGAAGAATCTAAATCGGTTGAAAAATTTAATCGGCCAGCTTTAACCTGCTTGGCTACCAAAGCCTCGAGGCCGGGTTCGTAAATCGGGATAATGCCTTGCTCTAACTTTTCGATTTTATCGACATTATTATCGATGCACGTAACGTCAATTCCAAATTCCGCAAAACAAGTTCCCGAAACCAGACCGACATACCCCGTTCCCACCACAGCAATACGCATAATCTAACTCCCGTTTTATGAAGAAAATACAAGCTTTCCTAAGCGAACATAAACGATTTTAGGCGCATGTAAATACTTATTAGGGAGGTGTGATCGCGGATGCTCACAAGAAATCAGGCGCCCTGCTAAGAGGTAAAATGTCATATGGATAGAGTGCGGGGATATAACGCATTGCCGCCTCTTTTAAAATCGTATAGAATCACTGGGAGTTTTTTACGGGAACGATCTGCCTGCACAATTAAGAAATGCGCAGATATTAAATTTTAAAAGGAAGAAAAGCGTTATGGCATCGAAGAGCAAGAAGCAATCAGAAACCAATAAAACAGACGAGAAGGTTGAGCAAACACAAGGCGCGATGCCGTTGTTTTATAAAGAGCCTCAGCCTCTTGATGCGGAAAAGCATAAAGATCTCGCTTTGAAAGAAGATATTGGTTTTGGTTTTACCAAAGAAGTAAACGCGGTGCCGATTAACTTGATTGAAATGGCGCAGGTTTGTCATGAATATCCAATCGCATTTAGCCCGGACGATAATGCAACGCCTGTGGCAATCTTAGGCTTGCGTGATAAAGAAAACCTCTTCCTTGGCGAAGATGGTAAATGGTTGGCTAATACTTATATTCCTGCATATATCCGCCGTTATCCGTTTATCTTTTCTGAAATGCCGGGTACAGATCGCCTGACACTATGTCTGGATATGGATGCATCCAATCTGGATAAAAAGGGCGAGCGTAAATTCTTTGACGATAAAGGTGAGCCAAGTGATTTGGCTAAAAATGCGTTGGAGTTTTGTAAGTCTTACCATGCAGCGGCACAGCAGACATTAGCTTTTTCCAAAGCGCTGGTTGAGCAGGATTTACTGATCATGCGCGAAGCCCAAATTAATGTTGGCGGCAAAACGCGGATTAACTTTTCTGGTTTTAAAATCATCGACGAGAAAAAACTGGCCGAGCTGGATGATAAAGTATTCTTGGAGTGGCGCCAAAAAGGATGGTTACCATTCTTGTATGCGCATTTGTTCTCAGGCGCACAGTGGCAGCATCTCAGCGCATTGTTGAGCGATCGTCTATAAACAAGATAAGCTCTTATAGTTTAAAAAGGCCGCCTGACAAAGAAACGGGCGGTCTTTTTTTATGATTGACGATCCTTACCTTAGGTTGTTCACACAAAAAAATATGTTTTATGTCATATATTCTTGCGTGGATCGGGACAGCTGTGTAGTGTAAGCCTTATCAAAAGACATAGTTAAAACTTTAAGGGTTATCAATCATGGCAAAAGTCGGTGCTCAGCGTGCGGCAGAGCTCACGGGTCGTTCTAAATCGACCATTCAGCGAGCAATGAAAAGCGGAAAAATTTCATTTGAAAAAGACCAAAATGGTCGCAGAGTCATTGATGTATCGGAACTTGAGCGCGCATTTGGCCTCAAGCAGATTGAGCAAAGCGTACAGGCTCAAGCCGAGCAAGAGCTCGAAAAAGCAGGCTCCATGCTGGAGACTGAGCGCATGAAAATGCGGGTTCGCATGCTGGAAGAGCAATTGCAAATGGCGAATGACCAAATCGATGATCTAAAATCCCAGCGCGACCAGTGGCAAAAGCAAGCCTCACAGTTAATGATCACC
>QGCY01000172.1_pt1 | contig 12875 bp, 10 predicted proteins | sample 4708041 | NCBI WGS metagenome assembly QGCY01 (sample SAMN08941164, study PRJNA450518) | Sediment metagenome, whole genome shotgun sequencing project. | biome: grassland soil; feature: grassland; material: soil; isolation source: soil 14 days enrichment with methanethiol and mixed carbon source ... | reverse complement strand
GTATTACTAAAATTACAATCGATAAATTCGCATTCTACAAACTGAATATTTGATGCGTGAATACTTTCGAAATTACAATTGGTAAATGTACAATTGTCATATTCTCCTTTTTTTATTTTTGATTTTGTAAAATCAATTTTGGAGTATTCTTCGCTATCAAAATAATTGTTCATGCTTTTTAATTCAATATTTAAAGTTCAAAATTCAAAGTTGGGCTTTAGTTCAAGGATTCAACTTTAAACTCAGAACTTCTTAAAGCGCTTTTAAACTTAAATCCATATTATAAACCGAATGTGTTAAAGCACCAGATGAAATAAAATCTACACCACATTCTGCGTATTCTCTAATGGTGTCTTCGTTAATTCCTCCAGAAGATTCTGTTAAACATTTATCACCAATTAAAGCCACTGCTTTTCTAGTATCTTCGTAGTTAAAATTATCAATTAAAATTCTGTAAACTCCATCAACAGATAAAATTTCTTCAATTTCTGCCAAACTTCTAGCTTCCACAATAATCTTAATATCAATATTATTATCCGCTAAATATTTTTTTGTTTTTGTAATGGCAGCTGTAATTCCACCAGCAAAATCTATATGATTATCTTTTATCATAACCATGTCATACAACGCAAATCTGTGATTTTCTCCACCTCCAATTTTTACTGCCCATTTTTCTAGAGCTCTAATTCCTGGAGTGGTTTTTCTGGTATCTAAAACTTTGGTTTTTGTCCCTTTTAGCAAGTTTGCAAAATATGCAGTTTTGGTTGCAATTGCACTCATTCTTTGCATTGCATTTAACACCAAACGTTCTGCCATTAAAATGGATTGCGATTTACCAGCAACATGAAAAACAATATCTCCATATTTAACTTCATCACCATCATTTATAAAAGTTTCTACTTGTAAATCTGCATCAACATATTTAAAAACAAGTTTGGCAAATTCCACACCAGCTATAATTCCGTCTTCTTTTACCAACAATTTTGCTTTACCTTCTGCTTCTGCAGGAATACAAGAAAGTGAAGTATGATCTCCATCTCCAATATCTTCTCTTAAAGCATTTTTGATAATTAAATCTAGTTCGTTCTGAAATTGTTTTTTTGATATCATTTTTTCGTGTTTCTGATGTAAAAATAGCAATGATTTTTTAACTTTTTGTCAGTTCAAGTGAATTTAATGAGTGAAAACGAATAAATTTGTATCGAGAACAATTATAGTGAACTTCTCGATACAATTTTCTCGTAAAATCGAAAATCACTCGAAGTGACAAACCTAAAAACTTATGAAAATTAAACTCCTCGCTATTGGTAAAACTGACAATAAACAATTGATTCAGTTAATTGATGAATATCAAAATCGATTAAAACATTATATTAAGTTTGAACTCGAAATTATTCCTGATATTAAAAATGTAAAAAATTTAAGCGAAGTTCAGCAAAAAGAAAAAGAAGGAAATTTAATTTTAGCCAAACTCCAAAATACAGATCAATTAATTTTGTTAGATGACAAAGGAAAACATTTTACATCCATGGAATTTTCTAAATATTTACAAAAGAAAATGAATTCTGGAATTAAGCAATTGGTTTTAGTAATTGGTGGTCCTTATGGTTTTTCTGAAGCGGTGTATAAAAAATCTGTTGGTAAAATATCATTATCTAAAATGACGTTTTCCCATCAAATGATTCGTTTATTTATTGTTGAACAATTATACAGAGGTTTTACGATTTTAAAAAATGAACCTTATCATCACGAATAATTAGAAGTAACTTTTATTATTATATCATTTTTATAAAAAAAGAAGCCTGATTTGATTTTAACCATCAAACAGACTTCTTAATTATTACTCTCAATTTTTAAATTCTATTTTATACAAATAAGTTTAAATTAGATTGTTCTGCTTCTTCTAAATAATTAGCAACACCTCCTATTTTTACACCTGGTATTAATTCAGTTTTATCAACTCCCATAATATCCATACTCATTTGGCAAGCAATCATATTTATACCACTTTCTTGTGCAATCTGTATCATTGTTTCTAAAGCATCTACGTGTTTATCTTTCATTCTCCATTTCATCATTAAACGTCCCATACCTGCCATATTCATATTAGAAAGTCTTAATTCTCCTGCATGACTTGGCATCATTTTGCTAAACATATTGCCCATGGTATCTTTTTTCACTTTTGGTTTGTTAGCATCTTTAATAACATTTAAACCCCAAAAAGTAAAAAACATTGTTACTTTTTTACCCATACTAGAGGCACCATTTGCAATTACAAAAGAAGCCAAAGCTTTATCTAAATCATCACTAAAAACAACAATTGTTTTATGGTCTGATGTAATTTTTAAATCATTTGAAACTTCTTTTTTAGCTTTTTCGATTATTGCTTTTACTTCTCCTTGGTTATGTTCTCTTTTAATTAATTTGTTTCCAGTAACCTTGCACCAAGATTCTACATCACTATAAAAACCTGGATCTGTAGCTGTAACTTCCATTTGGTCTCCATCTAAAATTCCTTCAATATTCTCTTTTAATTTTAAAATAGGACCAGGACATTGTAAACCACAAGCATCTACTTCTATGGTTTTTATATTGTAAGGTGTTTCGGGTTTTGCTGTCTTATCTTCAATTACATCATCAAAAAAAATAGGATTAGACTGTTCTGCCATTGCTTGTTTGTAGACTTTTAATCCACCAGAAAGGTTATAAACATCATCATAACCATTCTGACGTAAAATTCTTGTAGCCACATAACCACGTAAACCAACACCACAATAAATCATTATTTTTTTATCTTTAGGTATCTTTTTTAAATGATTTCTTAAATCATCAACATTAATATTTAATGCTCCATCAATAGAACCTAAATCATATTCTTCTTTAGTTCTTACATCTAACACAAAAGAATCTGTAATACCTCTTTTCTTAAATTGATAAGGAGAAAGTGGTTTAAACAACCCCTTAATAATATTTTCTGCATTAAAACCGGCCTGATTTACTGGGTCTTTTGCAGAACTAAAAGGAGGAGCATAAGCGTGTTCAATTTCTTGTAAATCATAAATTGTTCCGCCATTTTTAATGGTTGTTGCTAACAAATCTAATCGTTTATCAACTCCTTTATAACCTACAATTTGTCCTCCTAATAATTTTCCATTATCAGGATCGAAACTTATTTTTAACACCATTTGCATAGCACCTGGATAATAACTAGCGTGAGAACCACCGTAAACAATTGTACTTTCGTGTTTTCTACCCAAAGCTTTTAAACCACGATGTGTAAGTCCTACAATTCCTGCTGATAAATCAAATACTTTTGCGATAGCTGTACCAATTGAACCTAAATATTTTCTTTTATGACCATAGACCATATTATCAGCTAAAATTCGACCTTGTTTGTTTGCAGGTCCTGCTAAAAATGCCAAACTTGGTTTACCTGTTATAGGATGAGGAAACTCGATAGCATCACCTACTGCATAAATATCTTTTTTTGATGTTTGCAAATACTCATCTACCCAAATACCACCTGCTTCACCAATTTTAATTCCTGCAGATTTTGCCAAAAAAGTATCTGGTTTTACACCTATAGATAAGATGATAAAATCGGCAGAAATTACGCGTTCACTTGCTAAATGAACATCAATTAAATCTCCATTTGGTTTAAATTCTTTTACAGCATCTTCTAAAAACAAACCAACATTTTTTTCTTTAAAATGTTGATGAATTGGCGCTGCAATTTCACTATCCATCATATTCATTACCTGACTTGCAGCTTCTACAACAGTTACTTTAACACCAATATGATGTAAATTTTCTGCCATTTCTAAACCAATAAATCCTGCACCAACAACAATTGCTCTTCTTGGTTTAGAATCATCTACAAAAGCTTTAATTTTATCTGTATCATCTACATTACGTAACGTAAAAATGTTTGGAGAATTAATACCAGGAATTGGAGGTTTAATTGCAGAAGCGCCTGGAGATAAAATTAATTTATCGTAAGTTTCTTTATAAACTTCGCCAGTTTGTGTTTTTTTAATTTCAACACTTTTATTGTCAGAATTTACAGAAATTATTTCTGAATGTATGCGAATATCGATGTTAAAACGGGCATTAAAACTTTCTGGTGTTTGCACTAAAAGCTTGCTTCTATCTTTTATAACGCCACCAATGTAATAAGGTAATCCACAATTTGCGTAAGAAATGTGCGAACCTTTTTCTACAATAATTATTTCTGCTTTTTCATCTATTCTTCTTAAACGAGCTGCAGTTGTTGCTCCACCAGCAACTCCCCCTACAATAATATACTTCATATTTTTATAAATTATATTGAGTTTAACTCAAAATTTAGTGACCTATTTACACTACAAATTAACAAACTTCTAAAGCTTTTATCTGTAACAAATATCACATATAGCTTAAGATACAGCCATTTTTATTTTCAAAATATAAATGTGATTAAATCAATGATTTTTGTCATTTTTAAAATTAAATTTTCTTTCAAAATTTTATTAAAAACTACCCTTTTAAACTCTCCTCTTTTGTTACTTTCAAACCTTAAAAACTTTGTAACTTTGTTCTATTAAAACTTTGTAATTCAAAATAATGAAACTCGTATTTGCTACAAACAACCTTAACAAATTGGCTGAAGTTCAGAAAATGCTGCCAAAATCTATAGAATTATTGAGTTTAAAAGACATAAATTGTTTTGATGAAATTGATGAAACTGAAACAACTTTAGATGGCAATGCCAAATTAAAAGCAGATTATATTACCCATAAATTTGGTTACAATTGTTTTGCTGATGATACAGGTTTAGAAGTTGAAAGTTTAGAAGGAAAACCAGGAGTTTATTCTGCACGTTTTGCTGGTGAGCCTGCAAATTCTGAAAATAATATGCAAAAATTATTATCAGAATTACAAGCTAAAGAAAATAGAAAAGCACAATTTAGAACTGCTGTTGCTTTAAATTTAAATGATGAAAAATTTCTTTTTGAAGGCATTTGCAAAGGTTATATTTTAACCGAAAAACAAGGCAAAAAAGGTTTTGGTTACGACCCAGTTTTTAAACCTGAAGGATACAATTTATCTTTTGCAGAAATGAGTTTTGAAGAAAAAAACAAAATTTCTCATAGAGGAATTGCCATTCAGAAATTAGTCGCTTTTTTATCTGATTATAAAAAATAGGTTTCATTGATATGAATCCTAAAAGTCTTACATGAAAAACAAATCTTACACAAAACACTTTATCATATTATCAGTTTTACTGATATTCTTGTTTTTTGTAAATATTAGTTTGGGTTCAGTTTCTATTCCTTTTCAAGATATTTTTAAAATTTTTACAGGTAGTTTTTCATCCAAAGAAAGTTGGGAAATAATTATTTTAAATTTTAGATTACCAAAAGCAATAACTGCAATTTTAGTAGGTTCTGGTTTGTCTATTTGTGGTTTGTTAATGCAAACGTTATTTAGAAATCCGTTAGCTGGTCCTTTTGTATTAGGTATTTCTTCTGGAGCAAGTTTAGGTGTTGCTATTTTAATTTTAGGTTCTTCTGTTTTTGGAGGATTTTTATTAACCAATGCTGTATCTAATTGGTCTTTACCTATTGCTGCTAGTTTAGGCGCTTTTTTAGTATTATCTGCAGTAATTATAGCCGCAAATAAGGTTAGAAATACAATGTCAATTTTAATTATTGGTTTAATGTTTGGGTCTTTAACTTCTGCAGTAATTAGTGTGTTGGCTTACTTTTCTGAGGCAGAGCAAATTCAGCAATATTTATTCTGGAGTTTTGGTAGTTTAGGAAATTTAAGCTGGAATGAAATTTTAGTTTTTTCTATTATTTATAGTATTGGAATTCTTGCAACACTAACAATTATAAAACCTTTAAACAGTTTTTTATTGGGCGAAAATTACGCTAAGAGTTTAGGCATCAACATTAAAAAAAGTACAAATATTATCCTATTAATTACTAGCTTGTTAACTGGTGTAATTACTGCTTTTTCTGGCCCAATAGCTTTTGTGGGTTTGGCTGTACCTCATATTACAAGAATGTTTTTTAGTACATCAAATCATAAAATATTAATTCCAGCTGTTGCCATTTTGGGCGCTATTATTTTATTAATTTGCGATGCTATTGCTCAATTACCAACAAGCGAATTTACGCTACCCATTAATGCAATAACATCACTTTTTGGGGCTCCTGTTGTAATTTGGTTATTAGTTAGAAAAAAGAAGATTTATATTTAATCTAGTATAGTAATAAATCAACAAACCTTGAAACATCATAAAAATATCATCTTAAAAACCGAAAATCTAAGCATAGGTTATCAGAATAAAAAAGCGCAAAATATTGTAGCTTCTAAGATTGATATTGCTATTGAAAAAGGAAAATTGGTTGCGGTTTTAGGTAAAAACGGAATAGGCAAATCAACTTTATTAAGAACAATTTCTAAAGTTCAAAAAGCATTAAAAGGCGAGGTTTTTATCAACCAAAAAAATATTAACACCTATACAAATAAAGAGCTTTCTACAGTTTTAAGTTTGGTTTTAACAGAACGTTTACCAGAAAGTCAAATTACGGTTTTTGAGCTGATTGCTTTAGGCAGACAACCTTATACCAATTGGATTGATAAACTTTCAGAAAATGACTTAGAAAAAATAAACTGGGCAATTTATCAAACAGAAATTGATCACCTAAAAGAAAAGTTTTTTTATGAATTAAGTGATGGTCAATTACAACGAGTTCTTATTGCAAGAGCTTTAGCACAAGACACTGATATTATTATTTTAGACGAACCCACTGCGCATTTAGATTTGCATCATACCATTAAAATTTTCGATTTACTAAAAAAGCTGGTTAAAGAAACTTCTAAAACTATTATTTTATCATCGCATGAAGTAAATTTGTGTATTAAATTTGCGGATGAAATTGTCTTGTTCACAGATTCTAAAATACATTCTGGTACTCCTGCAGCACTCATAAAACATGAAGCTTTTGATAATTTGTTTCCAAAAGATATCGTTAATTTTAACAAAAAGTTAGAGCAATTTATTATAAACAAGTCTTAATTTTGATTTCGCTGTTACTTTTTATTACATTTGGTAACAAATAAATTCAAATTAATCACATTTTTTAATCGATGAAAAAAATACTGTACGTTGCTAGTGCAATTGCTTTTATGGCTTGTAGTTCTAGTAAAGACGCATCTAATGAAGATGCAAATGTAGACCAAGCTGCAAAATACGCAGAAACCATTACTGCCAAAGATTTAGGAACTCACCTTTTTACTTATGCTTCAGATGAATTTGAAGGAAGAGAAACTGGAGAACCTGGACAGAAAAAAGCGGTTGAATATTTAAAAAACTTTTACGTAAATAAAGAAATCGTTTCTCCTATTGGAGTTGATGATTATTTTCAAGAAGTACCTGCAGAATGGATTAACAAAAACACACGTCGTGGAAAATTTAAAGATTCTGAAAATGTATTGGCTTTTATAAAAGGTACAGAAAAACCAGATGAAATTGTAGTTATTTCTGCACATTTAGATCACGAAGGTATAAAAGACGGAAAAGTATATAATGGTGCAGATGATGATGGTTCTGGAACTGTTGCTATGTTAGAAATTGCAGAAGCTTTTAAAATGGCTGCAGATGCAGGCAAAGGCCCAAAACGTTCTATTTTATTTTTACACGTTACTGGCGAAGAAAAAGGTTTATTAGGTTCTAAATATTATACAGAAAATCCAATTTTTCCGTTAGCAAATACGGTTTGCGATTTAAATATTGATATGATTGGTAGAACTGATGATAGACATAAAGAAAATCCTAATTATGTATATTTAATTGGTTCTGATAAACTAAGTACAGAATTGCATAATTTGTCTGAAGAAATCAACAAAAAATACACAAATATTGCTTTAGATTATAAATATAATGATGAAAATGATCCAAATCGTTTTTATTACAGATCAGATCATTACAACTTTGCAAAACACAACATTCCGATTATTTTTTATTTTAACGGAACTCATGCAGATTATCACAGACCAACTGATACACCAGACAAAATTAACTACGAATTGTTAGAAAACAGAACACGTTTGGTTTTCCATACAGCTTGGGAAGTTGCCAATAAAGAAACAAGAATTATTGCTGATAAAGCAGAAGTTAAGAAAGAAGAAAAAACAAAATAGTTTACTCTTTGTTTTCTAAAAAATAAAAAACCAAGCAATTTAAATTGCTTGGTTTTTTTTATATTTAAAAAGTTCTTGAAATTAAGTATAGAACTTATTTATTTGTTTAGATATTCTCAGCTAACCAATCTCCTACTTCTTTAGTACCATAAGATTTTCCTCCATCAGCTAAATCTTCTGTAACTAAACCTTCAGTTAAAGCCTTATTTACAGCATCTCTAATTGCTTTCCCTTCTTCTTGTAAACCAAAGTTTTCGAACATCATTGCTGCAGATAATACAGTAGCCATAGGATTTGCAATGTTTAAACCTGTTGCTTGTGGATAAGAACCGTGAATTGGCTCAAACAAACCAATTTCTGCTCCTAAAGAAGCACTTGGCATTAAGCCCATAGAACCAGAAATTACAGAAGCTTCGTCTGTTAAAATGTCTCCAAATAAGTTTTCTGTAATTAAAACATCGTAACTATTTGGCCATTGAACAAGTCTCATTGCAACAGCATCTACAAACTCATAAGAAACCTCAACTTCTGGATAATCTTTTTCCATTGCTTGCACAGTTTCTCTCCATAAACGTGATGTTTCTAATACATTGGCTTTATCTACACAACATAATTTCTTGCTACGTGTCATTGCTAATTCGAAACCTTTTTTTGCTAATCTTTGAACCTCAGCTCTTGTATACACACAATTGTCAAAAGCAGTTTCACCTTCTTCTCTTCTACCTTTTTCTCCAAAGTAAATTCCTCCAGTTAATTCACGTAAAAACACCAAATCAGTACCTTCAATTCGTTCTCTTTTTAAAGGTGATTTATCTAACAAAGAAGGAAATGTAAACGTTGGTCTTACATTTGCAAACAAACCTAATTTTTTACGCATTTTTAATAAACCTTGCTCTGGACGAACTTTTGCAGAAGGATCATTATCGAAACGTGGATGCCCAATTGCACCAAATAATACAGCATCTGAAGATGCACAAATTTCGTGTGTTTCATCTGGATAAGGTTCACCAACTGCATCAATAGCAGCAGCACCAGTTAAGGCTGGTCTCCAATTAATTTCGTGATTAAATTTTTTAGCAATTGCATCAGATACTTTTACAGCTTGGTCTATTACTTCAGGACCAATTCCATCTCCTGCTAATAATGCGATGTTTAATTTCATTTTTTATTTTGGCTTTTGGCTCTTGGCTTTTGGCTCTTAGCTAAGTGCTAATTACTAAAAGCAAAAAGCTATTATATAATATTCAACATTTTCTCAGTGGCTTTTATTGCTGATACAGTTTGGTCTGAATCTAAACCACGTGTTATAAATTCTTTTTTTTCTCCTTTCCAAGTGATAATGGTTTCACATAACGCATCAGAATGACTTCCGGGAGGAATTCTTACTGCATAATCTATTAAACCTGGTAAATCTTTTTTACTATGTGTTTTGTATAACTTACGTAAGGCATTCATAAACGCATCAAATTGTCCATCTCCTTGAGCATGTGCTTCGTATTGAACTCCTTCTACTTTTAATTGTAAGGTTGTAGAAGGTTTCATTCCTTTTGCGTGACCTAATACATAATTTTCTACTACAATTCTTTTTTCTATGGTATCAGAATCTAAAACATCAGAAATAATATAAGGTAAATCATCTTGAGAAACGACTTCTTTTTTATCTCCTAATTCTATAATTCTTTGGGTAACTTTTTTAAGTTCTTCGTCATTTAAACTTAAACCTAAATCTTGTAAGTTTTTCTGAATGTTGGCTTTACCAGAGGTCTTCCCTAAAGCGTATTTACGTTTTCTTCCAAAACGTTCTGGCATTAAATCGTTAAAATACAGGTTGTTTTTATTATCGCCATCTGCATGAATACCCGCAGTTTGCGTAAAAACATTTGCCCCAACAACAGGTTTATTAACAGGAATTCGAAATCCTGAAAACGTTTCTACTAACTTACTTACTTTATTTAAAGCCTTTTCGTTAGTATTTACTTTTACATCCTCTAAAAAATCATTAATTACTGCAATTACACTAGCCATAGGTGCATTTCCTGCACGCTCGCCCATCCCATTTATGGTTAAATGCAAACCATTTGTACCTGCTTTAACAGCTTCCATAACATTGGCAACACCTAAATCATAATCATTATGTCCGTGAAAATCGATAGGTAAGTTTGGGTATTTTTCTTTAACCTCACTAATGAATTTAAAAGTTTCTTCTGGAGTTAAAACTCCTAAAGTATCTGGTAATAAAACTCGCTCTATTTTTTGAGTAGTTAAAAAATCTAAATATTCGAAAACATATGCTTTAGAACTACGCATTCCATTAGACCAATCTTCTAAATACACATTGGTTTTAATATCATTCTTAGCAGCCAACTCAATAGTTGCCTTAATATCTGCAAAATGTTGTTCTGGCGTTTTTTTAAGTTGATGTGTTAAATGATTTAAAGAACCTTTGGTTAACAAGTTCTGAACTTTTGCACCAGAAGCCATCATCCAATCAATAGATTTTCCACCATCAACAAAAGTTAACACTTCTATTTTATCTAAAAGGTTTTCTGAATCTGCCCAAGAAGTTATTTTTTTAACTGCTTCTAACTCTCCTTCTGAAACCCTTGCAGATGCAATTTCTATTCGATCTACTTTTAATTCTTCTAAAAGTAATTTAGCAATTGTTAGTTTTTCGGAAACTGAAAACGACACTCCTGATGTTTGCTCTCCATCACGCAGTGTCGTATCCATTATTTCTATCACTCTTTGGGTCATTTCATCAATTTTGAAAACCTAAATAATTTATCTGTTATTCGACCTTGTGGAGAAATCTAAAATGGTCTTGTTTCAGCAAATGCCGAAATTTCGTTTTCGATGTTTTTTAAATAATCGATATCATCAAAACCATTTAACATATTGTCTTTTTTGTAAGTATTAATATCAAAAGATTCAGACTCCCCTGTTGCAACTAACGTTACAGTTTGATTTGGTAAATCTACTTTTATTTCTGTTTTTGGGTCTGCAAAAATTGCATCGAACAATTTGTCTGCAAATTCTGGAGAAACTTGCACTGGTAAAACTCCAACATTTAAACAGTTGTTTTTAAAGATATCTGCAAATGCTGATGAAATTACACAACGTAAACCAAAATCGTACACAGACCAAGCTGCGTGCTCTCTAGAAGAACCAGAACCGAAGTTTCTACCTCCTACTAAAATTTTAGAACCTGCATAAATTTCTTTATTTAACGGAAAATCTGGTTTTGGTGTTCCATCTTGCTCAAATCTCCAATCACGGAAAAAATTGATATCAAAATCTTTACGCTCAGTTGCTTTTAAAAAACGAGCAGGAATAATTTGATCTGTATCTACATTTTCGGTTGGTAATGGATATGCTGTACTTGTTAATACATTAAATTTATCGTAAGCCATTTTGTTTTGCTTTATGCTTTAAGCTTTATGCTTTAAGCAATTTTTTGATTCTTAATAAGCTTTAAGGCATAAAGCCTATAGCTTATAGCTGTTATACTAATAATGTTCTTGGATCTGTAACTTTACCTTCTACTGCAGATGCTGCTGCTACTAAAGGAGATGCTAATAATGTTCTAGAACCTGGTCCTTGACGTCCTTCAAAGTTTCTGTTTGATGTAGAAACTGATAATTTTCCTGAAGGGATTTTATCATCATTCATAGCCAAACAAGCAGAACAACCTGGTTCTCTTAACACAAAACCTGCCTCATCAATAATTTTATCTAAACCTTCTGCTTTAATTTGATCTACCACTTTATGAGATCCTGGAACTAACCAAGCAGTAACATTGTCTGCTTTTTTACGTCCTTTTACAATAGAACAAAATGCTCTAAAATCTTCAATTCTACCATTAGTACAAGAACCTAAAAATACAAAGTCGATTTCTTTACCAATCATGGCATCGCCTTCGTTAAAAGACATATAACCTAAAGATTTTTTATACGTCTCTACACCACCTTCTACAGTTTCTGCATTTGGTATCGATTTTGTAACGCCAATTCCCATTCCTGGATTTGTACCATAAGTAATCATTGGTTCAATATCTGAAGCTTCGTAATTGAATTCTACATCAAACTCTGCTCCTTCATCAGTATATAAAGTTTCCCAATATTTCATGGCTTTGTCCCAATCTGCTCCTTTAGGAGTTTGAGAACGTCCTTTAATATATTCGAAAGTTTTAGCATCAGGTGCAATCATTCCTCCACGTGCTCCCATCTCAATAGATAAGTTACACACTGTCATACGTCCTTCCATAGTCATGTCTTCGAAAACATCACCTGCATATTCTACAAAATAACCAGTAGCTCCAGAAGTTGTTTGCTTAGAAATGATGTATAAAGCAACATCTTTAGGAGTTACCCCTAAACCTAATTTACCATTTACGTTAATACGCATTTTTTTAGGTTTTGGTTGCATAATACATTGTGTAGACAATACCATTTCTACTTCAGATGTACCAATACCAAAGGCAATTGCACCAAAAGCGCCATGTGTAGATGTATGCGAATCTCCACAAACAATGGTTGCTCCAGGTAAGGTAATTCCGTTTTCTGGTCCAACAACGTGTACAATTCCGTTATTTACATCACCTAAACCCCAATGCGAAATACCATATTTTGCAGCATTGTTTTCTAAGGCATTTAACTGATTTGCAGATAAAGGATCTGCCACAGGTA
>QGCY01000171.1_pt1 | contig 12888 bp, 10 predicted proteins | sample 4708041 | NCBI WGS metagenome assembly QGCY01 (sample SAMN08941164, study PRJNA450518) | Sediment metagenome, whole genome shotgun sequencing project. | biome: grassland soil; feature: grassland; material: soil; isolation source: soil 14 days enrichment with methanethiol and mixed carbon source ... | reverse complement strand
ACAACACAAACAACAGCGCAAAGCGGGCAGCAAAGCGCGTCACAAGCGGCTTCACATCGTCCCAGCTGGATGTCGACGCAATATCGGCGACAGCGCGGGCGACCTTCTCAACCACGTCATCGCGTTTACGGCCCGCAAGTAGCATCAGCACGCTTTCTGTGCTGTCGACAGGCTGATCCGTGGCGCGTTCGAGGACTTTCTCGAACACCTGCGCCGAGACCGTCTCGGAGAGGATAAGCTTGGGCCGCCAACCGAACTTCTTGAACTCCCGACGCAGGAATTTCAGCGTCGGAAACGAACGGACGGTATCGAACGTAAAAAAGCTCACAAAGAGCAACGCCAGAACAACCGCGGACCATTTTGACGGTAACAGCCCGGACAGGAAAAGCACGGCCACAATCAGCACAAGCAATGCTTTTGCACCCGTCGTGATGAGGAACTGGCGGAACCCATCAGAAAAGAAGGTATGTGCCTGAATGCGCAGTTCTTCGCGCGCCTCTTCCACAGCGCGGGCGATCATCTTGTCTGTGCGTTTATCAACTTCTTTGCCGAGCGCATTACGCACAGCCAAGGCAGACGCAGAGACGCCGGCCGCAAGAGACAGGATATTTCGCAGGTTCAGGATCGCCATGTGCTTTATGTCGGCCAGAGACGTGTCGAAAACAAGGCTTAAAACACAACAAAGCCCGCAACTCCTGTGAGTGCGGGCCCTGTAAGATGTGCTTTGCGCGGGCGCTTAGCCTGCGATGTCAGCTTCAGCATCACTTGCTATGGTCTGACAATGCCCACCGAACTGATCGCAATCCAGTTTGCCGCATGCTGCCCCACTTTCATCATCACCTTATTCCTTGTCCCTTAAGATGATCAGGAAGTTCTCGAACAGTTACAAATTCAAATTCGGTATTTGAAGTTACCCTCCAAGCGTGGCCGACAGAGACTTCAGAAAGCTTCTGGCCCTCTGTAACTTCAATCGCCGAGTCCTCGGCCTCCTTTGGTATCCAAAATTTGCAGCTGCCTTTGATAACGTAAAGCGTATTGACTGAAGCCTCTGGTACACCGTGTCCGACATAACAATCGCCTGCGGAGTATCTATTTTTCCTGAAAACAAAGTCTTCGGAATGGCGATAAAGCTTTCTCACATCGTCTAACGTCGGATCGCTCGAAGGTTGACACCAATTCTCTACGCGCATCAGAAAACTCCAAAGCCTGCATTTGTGAACGCATACCTCGATGTTGATTACAGGCTCCAATCAAACTCAACCAAACCCAACATTAGGAATATCTATGCCCGCGCGGGCACTAGATTTCTAGTAAATCCCATCCATTCCCATTACCCAAGACGAAAAGGCGATATATGCTGCTGTGTAGTACTCAGGATCGAGACCTTCATCCCCTGCAAGCCAATTTTCGATTTCGTTCTCATATTTTTCGAAGACGCACCTGACGTGTCGGAGAGCTTCTAACGAAGTACTGTTGAATACTTCTCCTCTGAAGTCGTCATCACTAACTCCCCATATTTCCGCATACGGAATGAGTTTCCAGAGGTTTTCAGGAACATCATTCCGGTCGATTTCTACAGCCGTTGGATGCAACTGAACGTACTCCAACAGCGCCGATTTCGTAATCGGCGTATTATTGCCCATTATTCAGCACTCCCAGCATTTTATTATATTCATCCCAGTAAACGCTCCGCGTAGCTTGCGGCACTTTTGCTGCATCCATCATTTGATTTGATAATTTTACTATCTGTATTTCAGATACGTTGGACCATTCAAATGTTCCACCCATTTCCCTTCTCATCTCAGCCCGCCATCTGAGATATACTCCCTTAGTAGCATTGTGATTTGCTCTTGGCATCAGTATCGCGGGCGCAAGATCGGCGCTGTAGAGCCCCGGATGTATCGCTTTTAAGTATGCAGACATTACCCCATGGTGAGACTCTCTCCCTCCTCGTGGGCGAGGCATTTTGCCATGCCGTCCAACTCCAAAGTCACCAACTACTCCCAACAGCTCTTCACCACAATTCGTGTTGTGCACCCATACGCCAAACTCGCCTACATGATAGGTGTGAAAGCCATCGACCGTGAAATTGTAAACCGGTTCGACTCTTTCCGTTTTCCGAACGGCAGTCACAAACGCTTTGCTACCGTCCGCAAGCCTCACCTGATCGCCAGGCTTTAATTCCCTTGCCGCGACCTAGCCACCCCGACGACCACTTTTATCTTGTCCCGCTCCAAGGGCATTCTGGCTATTCCCCATATCCAAGCCGGGGATCCTACCTCTGAGAGTGCCACCCAGGGCAGACCTCATCAGATAATCCTTCTTTGCCACTCAACGCTCCTCGAGAATGCTTGACTCTCTTTCCCAATCGGAAGATCTCGACAAAAGTTTAGAAATTTTTTTGGAAGTGGTGACACTTGCCCCTTCGCAAGCCAGAAAATTGCCAAGGCTAGGGGCTGATAAAGAACGATCACGCCGCAATGCCACGAACAAGCGAGGACGGCCTTGCCATCTCACACCGGCGCAAATCTCTGCCCCGCTTTTTTAAGCAAACATGCAAAAAACCCGCCCATGTGCCATGAGCGGGTCTGATCGTCATCGTTCGAAAACAAGGCTTAAAACACAACAAAGCCCGCAACTCCTGTGAGTGCGGGCCCTGTAAGATGTACTTTGCGCGGGCGCTTAGCCTGCGATGTCAGCCAGTGAGAAGAACTGAGCAATTTCGATCGCAGCGTTCTCAGCGCTGTCAGAACCGTGGACAGAGTTCTCGCCGATAGATTTAGCAACTTCCTTACGGATTGTGCCTTCAGCAGCTTCTGCCGGGTTCGTTGCGCCCATAACTTCACGGTAAGCTGCAACAGCGTTCTCGCCTTCGAGAACCTGAACAACAACCGGACCAGATGTCATAAATTCAACGAGTTCGCCGTAGAACGGGCGCTCAGCGTGAACTTCGTAAAAACGCTTGGCTTGCTCTTCAGTCATCTGAATACGACGCTGGCCGATGATGCGCAGGCCAGCAGCCTCGATCATAGAGTTTACTTTACCAGTGAGGTTACGCTCAGTTGCGTCTGGCTTGATGATAGAAAAAGTACGTTCGAGAGCCATCGGAAAAATCCTTGTTATCCACCGCGTTGATCGCGGTCTTGATATTCTGGCGCCGCTATAGCTGCGTAAATGCGCACTGCCAACAGTTTGTGTGTAACTTTTCGATGACGGCGGTTTTTATCGCGTCTTGTCGATCCAGCTGCCGGTCTCAGAGAGCTGGTAGTATTTGACGTTCAGCCCCGCATTGCGCGCGGCTTTGAACTGTCCGCGTGCGGTTTGAAGTGCATGCTGGTCGTCGCTCTGAAAGACGACCATGATCCGCTGATAGGGCTGATCAGGCGCCTCTACATCCTGACCGTTCATCAGAACCAGAATTTTAGCGTCGTTCGCATTTTCAAGCGATGTAGAGAGCAGAACCGGCTGACGGCTCGAATGCTCCCCCTCCGGCCCATGCGGCAGGAAGCTGTCATCCTTCCAGCGCCAGAGGTCTTTATCGAGCTGGGAAAGAGCGGAAACATCCGGAGACGAGACCAGCACACGCCAGTCCCGTTCCAGACACTTCTCGAGAAGGGGCGCGAGCGCCCCGGCAAGCGGTGGCCGCTCGAGATGATAGAACCACCACTCGCACGCCATCAGATTAAGCGGTCTCGTAATTGTCTTTGATCAGACGGTCGAGGAGACGCGGGCCGAAGCCGCTCGCCCAGGACGGGTCTGTCGGTGCTTTATCGACGCTCTTCCAGGCAACGCCTGCAATGTCGATGTGTGCCCATGGCGTATCATTCTGGATGAAACGTTTCAGGAACTGCGCCGCAGTGATCGAACCGGCAGCCGGGCCGCCAATGTTCTTCATGTCAGCGAACTGGGATTTGAGAAGCTTGTCGTAAGACGAGCCCATCGGGAGACGCCATACGGTTTCGTTCTCCGCCAGACCTGCAGCCGTCAGTTGGGACGACAGATCGTCATTGTTCGAGAACAGGCCCGCATTATCGTGACCAAGCGATACGATGATCGCACCTGTCAGCGTCGCAAGGTCAATGATTGCGCGTGGCTTATAGTTCTCTTGTGCGTACCAGAGCACGTCACAGAGAACGAGACGGCCTTCAGCGTCTGTGTTCTGGTTCTCAATCGTCTGGCCGGACATAGACGTTACGATATCGCCCGGACGGCTCGCATTGCCGTCTGGCATGTTCTCAACGAGGCCGACAAGACCAACAACGTTTGCCTTGGCCTTACGAAGCGCGAGCGTTTTCATAGCGCCGACAACTGCGGCTGAACCGCCCATATCGCCCTTCATGTCCTGCATGTTCGGGCCCGGCTTCAGAGAGATGCCGCCCGTGTCGAAGCAAACGCCTTTACCGACGAGTGCCAGAGGGGCTTCGTCGCCGCCGCCTTTCCACTCCATGATCGCCATTTTCGATTCGCGGACAGAGCCCTGACCGACACCGAGAAGCGCGTTCATACCCAGCTTGGTCATTTCTTCTTCGCCAAGAACAGTGACCTTGATCCCAAGCTCTTCCATGTCGCGGATACGATCAGCATAGCTCTCCGGGTGAAGAACATTCGGTGGCTCGTTCATCAGGTCGCGCGCCATTTCGGTGCCAGCGACAGCTGCTGCGAGACCAACCCACTCAGCTTCGGCAGCTGATACGTTGTCTGTCACCAGTGTGATGGTTTCCAGAGACGGCTTCTGGTCGTCCGTCAGCTTCGTCATGTATTTGTCGAAACGGTAAGCGGCCAGACGCGCACCAGCGAGCGCGCGTGCGCTCGGCGCCTTGATGTCTGCGGATTTATAGCCGGAATTCAGAACAGCTTTGGCTGCGTGACCGCCGAATGTCTCGAGTTCTGCATCGGTAAGTTCAGCAGTTTTTCCTGCACCGACGAGAATAACTTTCTTCGGACCTGCGTCAGAAGAGAGAAAATATTCGAATGACTGGCCAGCTTTACCGCGAAAACGACCCGCTTCGACTGCAGCCTTTACCTTGCCAGCAAGGCCTGCTTCGAGGGCATCGAGTTCAGCAGGGACATAATCTGCTTCATGAGTAAGCAGAATCGCGACGTCGCCACTATAAGTGTCTTTGATTTCAAACTTCATACTTTTGCTCCAATTGAATTCGAAGTAAGCCCTCTGGAGTGTTCCGGCAACCGCCCTTACCCTGAAACGGCATCGACAGCTGAAAAGAGACAAACGTTAGTAGGATTATGAACCGAATTCAGAAGTATATCTTTTTCAGCGTTCTTAAAGCCGTCATTACGATTGTTGGTGGTCTCGCGCTGCTGGCATTGCTGGCGCAAGGCCTGTCGCAGACTGATCTTATTGTGGATAACCGTCAGTCGGCCCTCACCTATCTTCGCGTTGTCGCTCTGGGTGCGCCTCAAATCATCGCGGTTCTTGGTCCGATCGCCCTGTTTGCGGCGGCGTTGAACGCGCTGAACCGTATTCACCGTGATAATGAAATCGTCGTTTCGCAGGCTGCAGGCATGACACGCTGGCAGATTCTATCTCCTGTTATGCGTCTCGCAGTGATGGTGACCGTTGCACATTTGTGCGTAAATCTCTTTGTCCAGCCAATGGCCCAACGCGAGCTACGCCAGACAATTTCTGAGGCACGTGCAGACCTCGCCTCGTCTCTCATCCGTCCGGGTGCCTTCACCTATCCGGTCGATGGGCTGACCATTTATGTACGCGAATCATCGGGCGGCGTTTTCCGCGGGATGATGATCGCTGATACGCGTGACCCGACGAATGAGACCATCTATATCGCGCAGACCGGTAATTTTATCGAGATCGAGAATCAGCCCGCTATTCGAATGACAAGCGGCCAAATTCAGCAGGTTGATGAACTCGACCAGCTGTCGGTTCTGGTTTTCGATGATTATGTTTTCGAACTCACCGACTTCATGGCAGAAGATTCAGACCTCGTTCTGAAACCGTCAGACCGTTTCCTGCACGAGCTGTTCTTCCCTGACCTGGGCGACTTTTATCAAAACCGCGATCAGGACAATTATCTGGCGGAGGCGCATTTGCGCATCGCGTCACCGCTGCTCAACCTCGCCATGGCGATGATCGCGGTGCTGGCCGTAACCGGCGGTAATTTCAGCCGGCGTGGTTATCAGAAGCGGATCACAGTTTCAGTCGCTGGCGCACTGTTGCTGGTCATTCTGTCACTGTCTGTCCCACCGAGCGCGGCGAGTGATCCGGCATTGAACATTGTTCAGTATCTTCTTCCGCTTGGAACGACAGGTGTGCTCGCCTTTGTGTATCTGGTCGGCGGAATACCTGCACTGACCCGAAAGCTCGAAAAATCCGATGACACCCAGAATGCGGAGGCTGCGTAATCATGTTGTTTAATCGCCTCCAGTTTTATGTTTTCCGCCAGTGTGTGGCTGCCGTCCTCATGACACTGGGCGTCATTCTCGCTGCCATCCTTCTGGTCGACGTTGTGGAGCAACTTCGTACCGTAGGCGGAGATGCTGACATTTCCGTCCTTACGGCGATCTCGCTCTCGTTGATGAAACTGCCAATGCTCACCGAGCACACCATGCCTTTCATCATTCTGGTGGGCGCGATCATCGCTTATTCCCGCCTGTCGCGCCTGACTGAGCTTCCAGCCATGCGCGCAGCGGGCTTGTCAGCCTGGCGCTTTCTGACGCCAATGGCGGTTCTGGCGCTGATGCTCGGTCTTTTTGCAATATTTGTTCTGAACCCTGTCGGTGCGCATCTGAACGAACGTTTTGAGACAACGCGTGCGAGCCTGACCGGCGCGCCGGTTGAAGGCATAGCTGCAGAGCGCAATGGCGTCTGGCTGCGTCAGGGTAGCGAAACCGATCAAATCGTTATCCATGCCGACACTACGGGCACAGAAGGCATCGTTCTGAATTCTGTCGATTTGTTCGAGTTCGAACGCATTTATACGCGCGAACAAGGCACGAATGACTTCACATTCCGTCGCCGCATTTCTGCTGACACAGCGACGCTGAAAGACGGTTTCTGGGAGCTCATTAATGTAGTCGAGCAAGTGCCGGATCAGGCACCTGTGCACCGCGATGCGCTATCCATCCCGACGGATCTGGACCCTGCAAAATTGCTTGATCGGTTTGCCGCGCCGTCGACTGTCGGCTTCTGGCGACTGCCGGGCTTCATCGCTCAGACAGAACGTGCAGGCCTTGATGCGTCGCGCTACCGGATGCACTTCCAGTCACTTCTGGCATCACCCATTCTCTACGTGGCAATGGCGTTGATTGGCGCGCTTGTCTGCCTGCGTCTTGCGCGTCTGGGCGGCACCGGCCAGCTCATCGCCTGGGGCGCTCTGGCGGCCATCATCCTTTACTTCGTCACAGAGATTACAAGCAGTCTCGGCGCGGCTGGTGCGACCTCCATGCCGGTTGCTGCTTTCACCCCTCCTCTCTTCGCTTTGTTCGCGGCACTCACTGCAATCGCCTATATGGAAGACGGTTAGTGCCTGTTGACTTCCGTCGCGCACACTTACAACTTCCGTCGCGACGGGATATTTGGATTACATAAATGAAAGTCGTTGTCGTTGAATCGCCTGCAAAGGCGAAAACCATCAACAAGTATCTGGGAAAAGACTTCAAGGTTCTGGCCAGCTATGGCCACATCCGCGATCTCCCATCCAAGGACGGATCCGTTCGTCCGGATGAGGACTTTGCGATGAGCTGGGAAGCTGATGCGAAGTCCACCAAGCGTATTCGTGAAATCGCAGACGCCGTAAAAGGCTCTGAGCAACTCATTCTCGCGACCGACCCCGATCGTGAAGGTGAAGCCATCTCCTGGCACTTGCTCGAAGCGCTGAAGAACCGCCGCGTCCTCAAAGATGTTGGCGTAAGCCGCGTCGTATTCAACGCGATCACAAAGTCTGCCGTCACCGAGGCGATGAAGAACCCGCGTGATATCGATCAGGAGCTGGTGGATGCCTATCTCGCGCGACGTGCCCTCGATTATCTCGTAGGCTTTTCTCTGTCGCCGGTCCTGTGGCGCAAGCTTCCGGGTTCCCGATCCGCTGGCCGCGTGCAATCCGTTGCACTGCGTCTGATCTGCGAGCGTGAACGCGAAATCGAAATGTTCAAGCCGGAGGAATACTGGCAGGTCATGGCGGACCTGAAAGCCTCTGACGGGTCTTCCTTTGAGGCGCGCCTCGTTGAACTGAATGGCGAGAAGCTCAAAAAATTCAGCCTCGCGAACAAAGCCGATGCTGACGCGGCTCTGGAAGCTGTACGTCGTAACGGTTTCACCGTTGATGCGGTGGAAGCCAAGCCGGTCAAACGTAATCCGCCACCACCTTTTATCACCTCGACACTTCAGCAGGACGCATCGCGTCGCCTCGGCTTCTCCGCCAAACGCACCATGCAAGCCGCGCAGAAGCTCTACGAGGACGGCAAGATCACCTATATGCGTACCGATGGTGTGCAAATGGCCGAGGAAGCTTATCAGGGCTCCCGTGAAGTCATCCGCTCCACCTATGGCGGCAAGTATCTGCCTGAGAAAGCACGTCGTTATTCTTCCAAAGCCAAGAACGCTCAGGAAGCACACGAAGCGATCCGTCCGACTGACTTCCGCCTGCATCCGGACGAGTTCCGCGGCGATGCTGACCTTGGCAAGCTCTACGGCCTGATCTGGCGCCGCGCAGTTGCTTCCCAGATGGAAGCAGCACGCTTTGAGCGTACGACGGTCGACATCACATCTGCTGATAAAACTGCGGGTCTTCGCGCGACCGGCTCCGTTCTCATGTTTGACGGCTTCCTGACGCTTTATCAGGAAGGCCGTGACGAACCAGGCGATGATGAGGACAATAGCCGCCTGCCAAAGCTCACTCAGGGCGATACGCCTGAACTGCTTGAGGCAAAATCTTCACAGCACTTCACCGAGCCGCCTCCACGTTTCTCTGAAGCGTCGCTGGTCAAGCGTCTGGAAGAACTGAGCATCGGTCGCCCGTCGACTTACGCGTCTATTCTCTCCGTTCTTCAGGAACGCGAGTATGTCCGCCTCGACAAGAAGCGCTTTATTCCGGAAGATAAAGGTCGCCTCGTAACGGGCTTCCTTGAAAGCTTCTTCCACCGCTATGTCGAATACGACTTTACAGCGGATCTGGAAGAAAAGCTCGACCTGGTCTCAGACGGTCAGCTCAAATGGAAAGACTTCCTCCAGAGTTTCTGGAAGGACTTCCAGGCTGCAATTGGCTCGATTTCCGATCTGCGCGTCAGTGAAGTGCTCGATGCGCTGAATGAAGTACTCGGGCCTTACGTCTTCCGTCCTGCAGAAGGCGCAGAGGAAGGCGCGAACCCGCGTGCATGCCCGAATTGCGGCGATGGCCTTCTGTCGCTAAAGCTTGGCCGTCATGGCGCGTTTGTAGGCTGCTCCAACTATCCAGAGTGCAAGTTCACACGTGCCTTCTCGGTTGATGCCGAAGAGTCACAGAACCCGATCAACCCGGACGGCAATGTGCTCGGACAGGACCCTGAAACAGGTCGCGATGTCAGCCTCAAATCAGGTCGCTTCGGACCATATGTAGAGCTTGAGCCGGAGGACGGTGAAAAGCCGAAACGCGGCAGTATTCCGAAAGGCTGGAACGCAGAGGAACTAAACCTCGAAAAAGCGCTCATGCTTCTGTCTCTGCCTCGGGAAGTTGGCAAACACCCGGAAGACGGCGAACCGATCCTTGCGAATATCGGTCGTTACGGCCCTTATGTGCAGCACCTCAAAACCTATGCGAACCTGCCTAGCGTAGATGAAGTGTTCGAAATCGGCCTCAACCGCGCGGTCTCAGTTATTGCTGACAAGTTGGCCAATCCGGGACGTCGTGGCAATGCGCCAAAAGTTCTGAAAGACCTCGGCGCCCACCCGACAGACGGTGATCCGATTCAGGTTCTCGAAGGCCGCTATGGTCCTTATGTGAAGCATGGTAAGACCAATGCGACACTGCCAAAGGATTCCAAGCCTGAAGAGGTGACACTGGAACAGGCGGTTGAACTTATCGCCGCGAAGGCCAAATCACCTCCTAAGAAGAAAAAGGCCCCGGCGAAGAAGAAAGCCCCGGCCAAGAAAACGACAAAAGCCAAATCTGAATGACCGAAGTTACACGACAGACCGTACTCGACTATCTTGCCGCCAATCCGGGCGAAACCAACAAACGAGATATTGCGAGGGGTCTGCGTGTAAACGGAGAGGCGCGGCGCGAGCTCCGGAAGATTCTTCAGGAGCTGGAGGCCGAGGGCGTGATTTCGCGCGTCGGTCGCCGTGCGTTTGCGCGCTCGGATGTGCCGCCTCCGACCGGCATTGTCGAATTCCTTCGCATTGACGAGCATGGCGACCTGATCGGCAAAGCGGTCGGCCAGGATGGACTGTTTGGCCCCGAGATCATCTACGCAGGCCATCGCGGCAAACGCCGTGATCCGGACCCAGGCATGCGAGATCGTGCGCTTTGCGACATTGAAGAAGGCCGCGACGGCCTCTGGCGCGCGCGCATGATCAAAAAGATCGAAACGCGCTCTGACACAATGATTGGCGTCTTTGAGCAGATGGCGCATGGCGGCGGTCAGGTTGAAAGCACATCCCGCAAGGACAAACGCTCATTCCTCATCTTTCCGGGCGACCAGATGGATGCGCGCCATGGCGACCTCGTGCGAGTGGAGCCTAAGCCTTCCCGCAACCACGGCCATGGTCCGAAGCGCGGCAAGATCGTCGAAATCCTTGGAAACGCGGACAATCCGAAGGCGGCCAGCCTAATCGCTATGGCGTCTTACGACATTCCGGACATTTTTACGCCCGATGTCATAGCCGCCGCTGAGGCTGCCCAGCCTGTAGAATGCCCGCGCGAAGACCTGACGCAAATCCCACTCATCACCATCGACCCTGCGGATGCGCGTGACCATGACGACGCCGTCTTTGCACAAGCTGATGACGACCCGAAAAATAAGGGCGGCTGGAAAATTATCGTCGCGATTGCCGACGTATCTGCCTACGTGCCGTTCAACGGCATTCTGGACAAGGAAGCCTATCGGCGTGCCAACTCGACCTATTTTCCAGACCGCGTGGCCAGCATGCTCCCGAAAGCGCTGTCGGCCGGCGAATGCTCGCTAAAAGAAGGTGAGCTGCGCTGCTGTCTTGCGTTTGAGATGGTATTTTCCGCTGAAGGGACCAAACTTCGACATCGCATCATTCGCGGCATGATGCGCTCAGCTGCAGGCTTGTCCTATGAGGAAGCTCAGGCGGCTATTGATGGTGAGCCATCAGACCGCGCCGCGCCGCTTCTCGAGACGGTTCTGAAGCCTCTGTGGGCCGCCTATGCCGCGCTGAAGAACAGACGCTCAGAACGCTCTCCGCTCGATCTCGATATTCCGGAACGCAAGATTGAACTGTCGCCAGACGGTGAAGTCCTCGGCGTGCGGGTGAGAGATCGCTTTGATGCGCACATGCTCATTGAAGAGATGATGATCCAGGCCAATGTCTGCGCGGCAGAAGCTCTGGAAACCAAGCGTCACGAACTCATCTATCGCGTTCACGAAGAGCCATCTGACGAGAAAATTCACGGTCTTTCGACCTTCCTCGAAACCCTCGATCTCAGCTGGTCTATGGGCGAGAAGGTTACGCCTGCCCGCTTCAACCGTCTTCTGGCGATCGCGCGCGAAACCGACCGTCATCACGAGATTTCCGAAATCGTTCTGCGCAGCCAGAGCCAGGCGATCTATTCGCCCGACAATCTCGGACACTTCGGTCTGAACCTGACGAAGTATGCGCATTTCACATCACCGATCCGTCGCTATTCAGACCTGATTGTGCACCGCGCCCTGATCCGCGCTTACGGGCTTGGGCCTGACGGCCTTGATGACCAGCAGCGCGTGCGCTTGGAAGAGATTGCAGGCCATCTGGTTGACCGCGAACGCGCCAGCATGGCCGCAGAACGTGACGCGTCAGACCGCTATCTGACAGCCTTCCTGCAGGACCGCGTCGGCGCGGAGTTCGAAGGCCGTATCACCGGTGTAGCGAAGTTCGGTCTGTTCGTTCGCCTTGATGAAACTGCGGCTGACGGGTTTGTGCCTGCTGCATCTCTGGGCGACGAGTACTGGTTCTTTGATGATGGCGCCTCTGCGCTCGTCGCAGAGCATTCGGCGCGTCGCTATGAGCTTGGCCAGCCGGTACGCGTGAAGCTGAAAGAAGCAAACTCCGTCGCGGCTAGTCTTGTGCTGGAAATGCTGTCTGAGCCTCGTCCGAAGCGCAAAGGTGAAAAGCCACCTTCGAAACATCGCCACAAACGTGTGCTACAACATAAACGACCCGGGAAAGGCGGCCCCCGCAAAGGAGGCTTCAAAGGCAAACGCAGAAGATGACCACACAAGAAAAAGAATACGGAACCGGCGTCTTTGATAAAATGGAGGATGGAGACGTTGTAGATCGCTCTCAGCCATCTGCACGCCCCAAAGACGCAGCAACTCTCATACTGATCCGCCGCGACGGCCCGAAGCCGCGCGTTCTGGTGGGCAAGCGGTCCAAAAAACACGCCTTCATGCCGGACAAATTTGTATTTCCCGGTGGACGGGTTGATCCGGAAGACAGCCGCGCGCCTGCTATTTCAGAGTTATTATCCCCTGTGGAAGCCAAGCTTCAGTTCAAAGCGCGCCGTAAGCCGCGTGCATTCGGTCTGACTGCGATTCGCGAAACCTTCGAAGAAACCGGCCTCATCATCGGCAAGTCCCTCAGTGATGAGGCGCGCGCACCGAAAAACTGGCGTCCATTCCTCGCAGAAGGGGCGCTACCCTGCATGACGAATCTCGAATTCGTCGGTCGCGCTATCACCCCGCCTTACAGGCCACGCCGATTCGATGCGCGAT
>QGCY01000170.1_pt1 | contig 12947 bp, 10 predicted proteins | sample 4708041 | NCBI WGS metagenome assembly QGCY01 (sample SAMN08941164, study PRJNA450518) | Sediment metagenome, whole genome shotgun sequencing project. | biome: grassland soil; feature: grassland; material: soil; isolation source: soil 14 days enrichment with methanethiol and mixed carbon source ... | reverse complement strand
TTGAGGTCCGCCCATCCGCCGCGCCATCCGCACCCGGCTTTAGCGCCCCCGGCTTAGGCGGCAGCACATCGACAAGCTCCGGCGGTTATTATTCCAGCGGCAACTCATCCGACGACGAATAGATAGATCATTTATTTTGAGAACGGCGAACCTTACGCCAATCTGCCACATTCCGATTATGCTCAGCCAAGCTCTTGGCAAACACATGCCCACCCGTACCATCAGCAACAAAATATAAATAGGAATGCGCTTCTGGCTGCAAAACAGCCTCGATGGAATCCTTACCCGGATTAGCAATAGGTCCCGGCGGCAACCCTGCATATAGATAAGTGTTATAAGGCGAGTCATACGCCAAATCTTTGCTTAAAAGGCGGCGCCCCAAAGGCCCTTTTCCACCATCTTCATGCTCACCCATCGTCAGTGCGTAAATAACCGTCGGGTCGGTCTGTAATTTCATCCCCTTGCGCAAGCGATTAATGAACACCCCTGCCACACGTTTACGCTCTTCCGCCACACCGGTTTCTTTCTCAACAATCGACGCTAAAATCAATGCTTCTTCTTTTGTTTTTAACGGCAAGTCAGACATTCTATCCACCCAAGCCGCATCCAAAACCTTAACCATCGCCGCCCGCATACGAGCAATCACCTCTTGGCGCGCCTCACCTTTACGACAAGCGTACGTCTCAGGCAACAACACTCCTTCAGCAGGAACCTCAATATCTTTATTGGCTAAAAACGGCTGATCGAGCAAAGTCTGCACCACCTGATAGCTCGTCAGACCTTCTCGTATCGTCACAAAACGCTGTACGTTCGATCCTTGTTGGAACAATGCCAACAAAGCCAGCGGCGTCACACCCGAAGCAATCTCATACTCCCCCGCTTTAACCGATGAAAACTCAGGATGAAGCTTCGCATAAAGACGAAACAAGTGTGGTGCAGGCAACAAATCATTTGCAAGCATGTCACGCTCAACCTCGGACAAAGAGGCCCCATCACGAAGCTCGTAAGAGATCGGAGCCTCCAACAAAATAGGGGAATTCATGGCATTAAAAAACCATACCACAGCCCCGGCTGTCAGAATCACTCCCGAAAGCACCAATAAAAAAAAGAGCGTCTTGAACACAGTTCCTATCAACGCTCTTCTCCTAATTTTCAGTTAAACGAAATGATATTAAAGCTTACGCATCACCAGTGATGCATTGGTACCACCAAATCCAAATGAATTGGACAACGCCACAGAAATTTTCTTTTCCTTGGCCTCCAAAGGCACCAGATCAATTCCCTCAATTCCCTCAGACGGGTTTTCAAGGTTCAAAGTAGGTGGCAAAACACCGGTTTCCAGCGCTTTCATTGTATAGATCGCCTCAACCGCACCAGCAGCCCCTAACAAGTGACCAATCGCTGATTTAGTCGACGACATCGACAGCGTATCGAGTGCAGGCTCAAACAAGCGCTTAACCGCACCAAATTCAATACCATCACCGACCTGCGTAGACGTACCGTGCGCATTGATGTACCCAACATCACGAACATCAACCTCAGCACGGTTCAAAGCGGCCTGCATAGCACGATAGCCACCGTTACCATCCGAAGCCGGTGACGTAATATGATACGCATCACCAGACATGCCGTAACCAATAATTTCACCATAAATTTTAGCACCACGCTTTTTCGCGTGTTCATATTCTTCCAGCACCAAAATACCAGCACCTTCTGCAATCACGAAACCATCACGACCCGCATCCCACGGACGAGATGCCGCATGCGGCGTGTCATTGTAAGCCGTCGACAGCGTGCGCGCCGCAGCAAAACTTGAAACACCCAGACGGTTTACAGCGGCCTCTGCACCACCGGAAATCATAACCTCAGCATCGCCCAACGCAATCATACGTGCCGCATCACCAATCGCATGCGTTCCGGTTGCACACGCGGTCACAACTGAATGATTAGGGCCTGCAAAGCCATATTCAATAGAAATCAAGCCCGAAGCCAAATTAATCAACTGAGCCGGAACCGTAAAAGGCGACAAACGCCTTGGCCCGCGTTCACTCAGCGTAACAGATGCTTCATAAGTGGTGCTAAGCCCACCAATGCCAGACCCCACCAAAACACCGGTACGAAGCAAACCTTCAGCATCTTGCGGCTGCCAACCAGCGTCAATCACAGCTTCTTTCGCTGCCGCCATTGCATAAATAATGAATTGGTCGGTTTTACGCTGCTCTTTCGGCGCCATAAATAAATCTGCGTTAAACGCACCATCAGTCGGATTTTCATCATCCGTCTTCGGCACGATCCCTGCGATGTGGGAAGAAATCCCCTCTAGGTCAAAATGTTCAATCGGCTTGATACCGCTTTTGCCTGCCGTTAAGGCATCCCAGTTATGATCAACCCCAACACCTAAGGGGGAAACCATCCCCATTCCGGTGACAACAACACGTCTTAACATGGCTGAAGCTCCTCGTTATTTGGATACAAAAAACCCCTTTAAGCGATGAATAGACTCCAGCGCAAAGGGGTTCCGTAAATCAATAGTGATTATTTATTTTCTTCAATGAATTTAACCGCATCGCCAACAGTTGCGATTTTTTCAGCGGCATCATCAGGAATTTCAATACCAAATTCTTCTTCAAAAGCCATAACCAGCTCAACGGTGTCCAAAGAATCAGCACCCAAATCATCAATAAAATTCGCGCCTTCTACAACTTTATCCGCATCAACACCTAGATGTTCAACTACGATCTCTTGTACGCGGCTTGCTACATCACTCATCATTTTTCCCTATCTGTTAAAATCTACTCGTTTAGTCCGAAACCCGAAACACCCAGGTCAGCCCGACTGGCTGAGAACTCTACTTATTTTGCCCCTGATTGCAAGGCTTTTATTCTCTAGCACAGAAAACCATTGCAACAAAACGCTTTTTTGCATCTAAACGCTTCGACAATGTGGATAGTAACGCAAAAAATATAAAAGACAGAATCAAAAACGGCCCCTTCGAAATAAGGAGCCGCCAGAATATCTAAAAAAATCCAAATAACGCCTTAAGCAGCGCCACTCGCCAGCATATCAACGTCAATCAACAACTGAACCGTCTGGCTTCCGTCTGATGGTGTCCCTTCAAAGACCGCCACAGCCGTATCTGCATTGCCATCCCCATCGGAATCCGCAATAAAGACATCATTTTCATCAAGAATACCGTTACCATCGATATCTATTTGATGAAATTGATCCAAATCTATATCAACCGTAGCGTCTGAATCGGCATCTTTGACGATCATGAAAATATTATCCTCATCGGTAATGGCCACAACATCATCAATATCCAAGGTAATCGTAATACAATCATCTTGAACATAGATACTTTCAAGATTACTAACAACACCATCTAAAGCACCTAAATCAAGCGTTTTATGAGCATCACTGTCATTCATTAAATATATAAAGTCGCCCTCGAGATTTGATTTATCGACGACAGTATCTCCGCTAACCGCTGTTTCCAATGCTTGCGCATAATTAATACGCGTATCACTACCCGCATCAAAGATGTTATCTGCCACATGATCAACATCAACAGAGAGCACATCATTACCGCCGAGGCCATAGATTGTATTTTCCGTCCCCCCAGTAATTGAGAAAACATCAACATCTGAACTATTATCACTACCGATAATCAAGTTATCTGTCGCACCATCTTGTAAGAACAGAACTATCCCGCCCTCACCAACATTGATCGTCATGTTCGTCGTCGTCACATCAACGACACGATCCAATCCGTCATCATTGCTGGTCAGGAACATAATATCATTTTCAATCTGCTCCGAGACATTAAACTTATAATATCCCTGCCATCCCCAAGTCCAATAACTATAATTATCATAGTTCGCGCCATCCCCTTGCAGGAGCTTGTAATGATACTCATCGCCACTTTCGTCAGACAGCGTTGTCAAATCAACTTGGAAAACATCTTGTTGCTCATCGTAATAATTTGTGTTTGTTGCGGCATAATCATTACCGGAAGAATAATAATCTACCGCTAACGCTGTTAACGTAAGCTCGTAATAATCACTCGCCCCTGTTGCATCAATCGCCCGAACATTAATAGCAAAATCGACTTCATCCTGATAGAAAGTCTCATCCACATGCAATGACAATACGCCTGTCGTTTCATCAAACTCCCACACAGTCTCTAATGGATCCCCTGTGGAGTTATCAAAATCATCTAAAATTTTTCCGTATTTCTTAGACTGAAGCTTATCCAAAAGCTTAATCGTCTCATTACTTAATTCGTAAGTTGTAGTCTCACTATCACCACCTTCAAAATACTGATCAAGATAGAAATAAACGACTTTATCCCCACCACCAAATTCAGCCCCTGCATTCTCATTAAACATATAAGCCTCAGCAGGCAAAACCACGCTCTGCGCAACCGTAAGAGAAATAGGCTCTTCTTGTTGATTAAGGTCATTCAACGCCTCAGCAGCTAAATCTTGCTGCGTAGTCGTCAAAGCAACATCAGCCTCTTGATTAACTTTAAAAGTAGCTTTTTCGTTCCCCTTGGCATTATTCGCATGAGCGTTATTTACAGATGAGCCACCTCTATTGCCATTCGATTGATTTGACGCAACGTCAAGACTATCCGTTGAATCTTTACCTTGAGATTGGCTGTTATCATCTGCTGAATTCTCCTTGGCATCTTGCTGCTGCGCCTTATCAGAAGAATCTTCGGATGCAGCTTCCTCGCCCTTGGCTTCATCCTTAGCTTCATCCTGGGCATCACTTTTCTCTTCACCGGCATCATCTGAACCGGATTCTTCACTGCCACTATCTGAATTACTATCTTCGGCTCCAGCCTCTTGGCCATCATCATTTTGCTGTGCTTCTGTCCCTTCATCCGCACCAGCCTCGGCACCTTTATCATCAGCATCTTCCGGCGCATTGTTGTCTTGCTCCGAAACGGCATCTTCAATAGAAGAGAATAAAGTCGGTGCCACGCCCGATACAGAAGAAAACTTAGAGGCAACATCCGCTGCCGCCATCTCGCCTAATTGCTCAATACCACGACCAGAAGAGTCAAAACGCGCTGTTTCAAACTGGTTAGCCAGTGTAACTTCGTTACCATTAAAATCACGCAATACAATTGCGCCTTCAACCACAGTAATTTCGCCACTATTAACGTCACCGGCAATAATCGTACCGCGAATACCAATCGAACCAACCGGCGTGTCAATCGTTACATCATCGGGGTCGTCACGACCAATCGCGCCAGATGTATAAACAAACACCCCTTTTAAAACAGAAAAATCTGTCTGTCCGGACTCAGTCACCGGATCAAACACATATTCATCAATAGAAAGGCGCGCATCTTCTGATACGGCAAAACTAGTATCATCAATAAAACCAATATTAACAGCGCCTTGGCCGCCGGTCTCCACAATGTCACCTTGATAAATCTCTGTACCCAAGCGAACTGTTTCAACCGTTCCATCCACTCGAGTTACCGTTGCGGAACCTGAAACCTCATCAACACTACCAACCGGGCTTTCATCGCTCATCATCAAGTTAGAAGCATAATCAGGGCTGGCCTTAACAAAAGAATTCACCATCTTAGGGCTAAGAGACAAACCGGAAGGACCATTTAACACAGGGGAAGTTTCCAAAGCAAAATAACCTTCAACGGTCACTTGCCCTTGATCGGTCGTCAGTAATAAATCCATACCATCGCGTGCAAAATCAGCATCCTTCAAATAGGAGCCATCAGGCAAAGTCAGAGATGAACCATCTGCATGCAAGACCACCTCTTGCGCCGCCGCATTGGTTCCCATTCCAAACTCTAAATCATTATAAGCCATTTTAATTTTGCCCCTTTTACACTGCTTACGCTTGGGCGTTTCCCCAAACGCCATAAAATCGTGGCGCATTTCACGCCCTACCCATCCAGAATAACAGGGGAAAGATTAATAACTTGTAATAATTAAATAAAATTTTATATAAAAAAGAGCAAAAAAAGAGAAAAAATATCTAATACATTGAAAAATAAAGAAATATTTATTGTATAATGCAACACCACATTTCAGCTTATATCATGCTAAAAATGTAAAAAATCAGAGATTAAATAAAATCGATATCCATAAATTCACGAGTTTCACTCTCCAATAAAGCCGCATTCGAAGAGCGAAGACGCTCAGACAACCCTACGACAATCTTCTGCACAAGCGGGTCTGCGCGCTCAATCACCACCTGCAAGTTTTTACGGGTAATGACCTCCAACAAAGCACCTTCCGGCCCTGCCGCAACCGTGGCGCCGGCAGGCGTTTCTAAAACCAAAGCCATTTCACCAAACAGCGCTCCCTGCTCCAATGTCGCTAAATGAACAATTTTGCCATCCCGCTTCAAAGAAACCTCAACATTGCCTTCTAAAATACGATAAGCATTCTCGGCATCTTGCCCTTCAGACAAAATCACTTCATTTACTGAAAATTGCGCTGTTTCCATGGTCGGAAACTCCTCACAAAAGAAAAAGTTCACATCAACTCAGTGTAAAGCACCCAAGCCTAAGGCTCAAGCATGTAATCCGATACGCTGGATTTCCCAACGTAATTCCACGCCTAAAGCCTCAAGAGCCTTTGCCTGCAGCGTATCGCCCAATGCTTCCAGATCGCCTGCACTGGCGTGCCCGTTATTGACCATAAAGTTCAAATGCATATCAGACATCGACGCCCCACCAATCTTCAAATCACGCCCGCCGACTTTTTCCACCACCTGCCAAGCTCTTAAATCAGGCGATGGATTGGCAAATGTCGACCCGCCCGTATTCTCACGAATAGGCTGGGTAGCATTGCGCTTTGCTTTAATATCTTTAAGACGCTGTTTCACAGTCTCTTTGAGCTCAAAAACGCCTTTCAGCACAGCTCCCACGACGATAGCACCTTCCGGCAATTCACAATGACGATACCTCATATGAAGATCCTCCGGCTTTAAAACCATCAAATCGCCATTTCGAGAAAGCGCATAAACCTCGACCAAGATATCGCGCATCTCGCTGCCATACGCACCAGCATTCATCGCAATCGCTCCGCCAAGCGTCCCGGGAATTCCCGACAAGAACTCAAAACCACCGATCCCAGCCTTGGCCGCCGCTGACGCAAGCGATCCGTTCAAAGCCCCGGCACCGGCTTTAATCTCTGCCACGTTCTTGCTCTCATCATAGTGAATATCAGCAAAAGGCTTCCCCAAACGCACCACAATACCGGGTACTCCGCCATCACGCACAATCGTATTGGCCAACCCACCAACAACATGTAAGGGCTGATCCGCCTCATATTCTTTTAAAAAATCTTGGAGATCATCTTGATCCGCGGGCTCAAACAACATTTCAGCCACCCCGCCACAACGAAACCAACTTTGCTGCCCTAAAGGCGCATGAGGGGTAAATATGCCCCGCAAAGCAAGCTGTAGCGGAGCCACTTTGCTCATGCCGCTTGAACTTTCAGCAAGGCTTCCAACTGATCGGGAAGCGCATAAGCCCAGCGCGTAATATCGCCGGCCCCCATACAAACCACATAATCACCGCTTTGCACCATCGGCGCTAATAGCGGTGCCAGCTCTTCATCGCGTTCAATCACCATCACACGACGATGACCATAGGCACGCATTTTTTCAGCCAAAGCATAATGATCCGCCCCGTCAACGGGTGTTTCTCCCGCTGCATAAACGGGCGCTAAGATAACGGTTTCCGCATCATTGAAACAGGTGCAAAAGTCTTCAAAAAGTTCGCTCAAACGGCTATAACGGTGCGGCTGCATGACAGCCACAACACGGCCATGATTATTTTCTGCAACCACGCGCGCCGTCTTTAAAACCGTCGCGATCTCAACCGGATGATGCGCATAATCATCAATCACTTGCACCCCGCCAACAAGACCCGTCGGGGTAAAACGGCGCTTAACCCCGCTAAATTCAGATAAACCTTTGCGCATCGTAGCCTCATCAATGCCCGATTGTTGCGCCACCGCCAACGCCGCCAATGCATTTTGCACATTATGCTGCCCCAACATAGGCATCGAAAGATTTGCCATCGCACGGGCCTGACCATCGTCAAACAACCAAGGCGCAAAAGACACATCAAATCGTGCACCTTCGGGGCTCATTCTCACATTTTTAGCACAAATATCAGCCTGCGGACTAAAGCCATACGTCACCACCCGGCGATCCGAAATCCGCGCGGCCAATGCCTGCACCTCAGGATGATCCGCACATAAAACCGCATAACCGTAAAAAGGAATATTTTGAACAAAACAACGATATGCATCGCGCACCCCGTCAAAGCTACCATAATGATCCATATGCTCAGGGTCGATATTGGTGACCACGGTCACACTAGCAGGCAAACGGGTAAAGGTACCATCACTCTCATCGGCCTCAACGACCATCAAATCACTTTGCCCCAAGCGCGTATTCGAGCCATAAGCATTGACAATCCCACCATTAATCACGGTGGGGTCCAAACCTGCAATTTCAAGCATCCGGCCAATCATCGCCGTCGTTGTGGTTTTCCCATGCGTACCGCCAACGGCAATCGCCGATTTCAATCGCATCAGCTCGGCCAGCATTTCGGCGCGCCGCACAACAGGAATACTCATCTGGCGGGCGGCCATAATCTCAGCATTATCCGCAGGCACCGCTGAGGAAATAACCACAGCACTTACCCCTTCAACATGCTTACCTTCATGACCGATAAAGACCTGAACGCCTTTTTCACGCAGGCGCGTAACATTCGCATTTTCAGACAAGTCAGAGCCCTGCACCTGATAGCCCAAGCTCAATAGAATTTCAGCGATACCGCTCATGCCGATACCACCGATACCAACAAAATGGAGTATGCCTATATTTTCATTCATCGCGCGCATTCGCGCACTTTCCACTATTTAGGCTGTTTTTGCAAGGATCGAAGCAACCAAATCAGCCATTTTCTGGGCAGCCCCTGGCTCAACGCATTTTTTAGCATTCTCAGCGGCGTTCTTTAAAATGTCTGGATTTTGGAAAAATAACGCCATCCGCGACCCCAGTGTTTCGGTGTTAAAAGCATCCTCGCTCATCACCCAAGCCGCCCCAACATCCCCCAAGGCGTTGGCATTCATCTTTTGTTGTTGGTCTTTGTGATGCGGATACGGCACAAAAATCGCCGGGCGGCCTGCCACGGCAAGCTCCGCCACGGTACTGGCACCGGATCGGGCAATCACCAAATGGGCTTGCGACAACGCACTGGCCACATCATCGATAAATTCTTCCAACAAATAGGCCACGCCACCTTCTTCATAGATTTTGCGAGCGGCTTCAATATCTTCGGCGCGGCATTGCTGCACCACCCGTAGGCTTGAGCGATATTCCGCATCCAAATTAACCAATGTTTCAGGTACAACCTCACTCAATACCTTTGCGCCCAGAGATCCACCAACGACGAACACATTAAAATAATCCCCTGACTTATAAACTTCATAAGGATGCTCGCGCACTTCTTCAATATCGCCGCGTACCGGATTACCCGTCAGCACCGTTTTACGAAGCTCTTTTTCATCCAGTCCCTTGATCGGTTGTAACGACACCGCAATCGCCTTAGCACGACCCGCTAAAAACGCATTCGCTTTGCCAATAATCGCATTTTGCTCATGAAGGATCGTTGGCACCCTTAAAAGCTGAGCAGCCAAAACGCCAGGCACACTGGGATAGCCACCAAATCCAACGACAATCTGCGGTTGGCGCTTCATCAAAAAGAACAAGGCTTTTACAATGCCCGCGCCCAACTTTAAAACATTCCGAACTTTCCCGAAAAAACCGCCCCCCAGCGCCGCCGAAGGCATCACATGCATGGGCATTCCTTCAAACATAGACGCATAGCGCATACCGCGCTCATCGGTTAAGACCTCGACCACATAACCGCGCTCCAGCAACACACGCCCCAATGCAGCCGCAGGCGTCATATGCCCGCCGGTTCCCCCGGCACTTAAAATGGCCAAAGGCTTTTGTGTCTGCTGAGCTTGTTCTTGTGTCATGAAATCCCTTATCGTTTCTTACGCCGTGTTAACGCCAAAATTGCACCAAAACCAAGCCCAATTGCAATGGTTGATGATCCCCCATAGCTAACAAACGGCAATGTCATCCCCTTGGCTGGCAAAATATTAAGCGCAGAGCCCATATGGATAAAGGCCTGCAAACCCAACATGGTTAATAAGCCCCCTGCCGCCAACACGATATAAATATCATCGCTTTCCATCAGACGGCTAAATCCGCGCACCACGATAAAACCAAATAGCCCGACAATCAGTAAGGAAAACCATACCCCCATCTCTTCGGCAGAAACCGAAAAGATAAAATCAGAATGCACATCAGGCAAATACAGCTTAACCTCGCCTTGCCCCAGACCTTTGCCTACCACCCCGCCAGAGCGAAAAGCCTCCAATGATTTTTCTACCTGATATGTATCACCACTGGACGGATCTAAAAAGCGATCAATTCGGCTTTGCACGTGACCAAAGCTCATATACACAAATACCACCCCGACAACAACAAAGCCCAACAATAACGCAACATAACGCAAAGGCAGACCCGCTAAGAAAATCTGCACCCCCCAAATCGCGGTCAAAACAAACGTCATCCCAAAATCAGGCTGCATCATTAATAAAGTCGCACATAACCCGTAAAGCCCTGCCGCAATCAACACGCCTGAAATATGCCCCGTCTTTTTATATTGCGCCATAAACCATGCCGCACAAATTGCAAACGCAGGCTTGGCAAACTCACTTGGCTGAAAACTAAACCCTAACAACGGCAGCCAGCGCCGCGCGCCTTTGATCTCAATTCCGAACATCAACACCAACAAAAGCGCGACCATCGTGACAAAAAACAGAACACTTGCGCCACGCCATATCCAACGCGGACTAAGCAAAGAAACCCCCAACATCACAGCCACGGCGGGCGTTAAAAACACCAAATGCTTAAACAAGAAATAAAAGCTGCTTTTATGGAGATAATGCGCAACCGCCGGACTGGCCGTTGCCACCATCACAATACCAATAAAAACCAACGATAAAACCGCCGTCAGGATCGATCGATCAACCGTCCACCACCATTGCCCCCAGATTGAGCGATCTAAGCGTGAGAACAATTTCATCGACCTGAGACCTCGTTCTTCAAACGCTGAAAAGATTGTACAAAATCATCGCCTCGCGCCATAAAATTGGCGTACTGATCATAAGACGCACAAGCAGGTGAAAGCAAAACAACCCCGCCGCCTTTAGCCTCCGCATCACGATACGCTTGCTCAATCGCGGCTGGCATATACTGGCTTTCGACATACGGAACGCCATAACGGTCCAACCAGCCTGTAATATCGTTGCGATCTTCACCAATCACATAAGCCGCTTGCACAGATTTCAAATCATCTTGCAGGCCATCTAACCCGCCCGCCTTGGCAACCCCGCCGACAATCCAATAAATCGGTGCAAAACGGCAAAGCGCCGCCTTAGTCGCAGGCGCATTGGTGGCTTTGCTATCATTGATAAAAGTAACCGAACCGATGTCACCCACCCTATTTTGGCGATGTGGCAAAGCCTCATAGCTTTGTAAAGCGCTCTGTGCATCACCGGCCTGCACACCGGCCAGCACGGCAATTTGCACGGCGGCTGTCTCATTTAATTGATAAACATCCGCCCCAAGTTCAACAGGCAAACGGTAAAGCCTGCGCACACCGGAAACCTCAACCATTTGCGATATTTGCTGACACCACGCATCCGATTGCAAAATAACGCCCACCCCTGCCCCTTCGAACAAAGAAGCCTTTATTCCGGCATAACGATCCATCGTATGATGACGATCTAAATGATCCGGCGTAATATTCAACAATGCGGCAATAGAAGGCCTAAAATGCGGACAACGCTCAATCTGAAAGGAAGAAAGTTCCAGCACATACCATGCTTTTTCATCAAGATCGGGCAAGGGCAAGTCAAACACCGCCTTACCGATATTACCGCCCAGATAGGCCTGTTGCCCTGTCACCTGTAAAATATGATGCACCATCGCACACACCGTAGACTTACCATTCGTGCCCGTAATCCCAATCGTTTGAACATCAGGATAAAAACGATGCCAAAGCTCAATATCGCAAATGACCTCTTGCCCCTGCGATTGAGCCAATTTTAAAACGGGGTGCGTATCAGAAATCCCCGGGGCACTAACCAAAACATCAGCAATATTCAAAAGATCAGGCGTTAATTCAGTGCAAACAATATCAAAGCGGCTTTGAATAGACTCTCGCGTTTCTTTTCGGTCATCCCAGGCATAGACTTTCAATCCGCGCACAAGCGCCCAGCGAAGCACGGCTTCGCCTGAAAGTCCCAATCCTAAAAGTGCAATCGAAGAAATAGCATCCATTAAGCGCTATCGTAGCTTTAATGTTGATAGGCCGACAAGCGCCAATATCACCGCAATGATCCAAAAGCGGATAACAATGGTTGGCTCTGACCAGCCCTTCTTTTCAAAATGGTGGTGCAAAGGTGCCATCGCAAAAACACGTTTACCGGTCAGCTTAAAACTGGCCACTTGTACAATCACCGACACGGTCTCCAGCACGAACAGCCCCCCAATAATCGCAAGAACCAGCTCATGCTTAACCATCACAGCAATCGCACCAAGCAAACCACCCATCGCCAAAGACCCGGTATCGCCCATAAAAATCATCGCAGGGGGAGCATTAAACCATAAAAAGCCCATCGCCCCGCCGATAAGAGCCCCACAAATCACACAAAGTTCACCCGTACCGGGCACCGATGGAATCCCTAAATAATCAGCATAGCTAATATGCCCAACCAAATAAGCGATCAAACCAAAACAAGCCGCCGCAATCGCAACCGGCACGATCGCCAATCCATCCAACCCATCTGTCAAGTTCACAGCGT
>QGCY01000169.1_pt1 | contig 13085 bp, 9 predicted proteins | sample 4708041 | NCBI WGS metagenome assembly QGCY01 (sample SAMN08941164, study PRJNA450518) | Sediment metagenome, whole genome shotgun sequencing project. | biome: grassland soil; feature: grassland; material: soil; isolation source: soil 14 days enrichment with methanethiol and mixed carbon source ... | reverse complement strand
GTATAAACACAAATCCTGTAGATAAAATTAATACGTTTCTTAAGTATTTCATAAATCCCATACCTTTAAACATACCATCAAAAATAAACGTAATCGCATTTATGGGTTGTGTAATTATTACAATCCAAAAAACGTCATAAAATTTTTCTAAAACCAATTGCTCTTTGGTAAACAAAGCTCCAATAGCATTGTAAAAAAGAAAACCAAAACTTGCAATTACAACACCTGTAAACAAACCATATTTAGTTAATTTATTACTTAAAATTATTAGCTTTTTATAGTCTTTTGCACCTAGTAGTTTACCAGCTAAAATATTACCTGCGCTAGAATAACCATCTACCATAAAAGCACCTAATAACCATATATTTAAGCAAATTGTATAAGCTGCAATGTAAGCTGCTCCATAATCTGTTGCATAAGATGTTGCAAAATATAAAGCTGTATTTAACGCAATAGTTCTAATAAAAAGATTACCAATCATCCCCAATAATTTTGGTATTTCTGGATGAAATGGAAGCCTAATTTCTAATGATATATCTGTTTTTTTTATCAACAGAATTAAAGCTATTATGGCCATTGTAAATTGTGCAATTACACTTGCATAAGCAGCACCTTCTATATGCATTGCTGGTATAAACCCTTCAATTCCATAAACTAAAACAATATCTAAAACAATATTTAGTAAAGCACCAATTATGGCAATTATCATTGGATAAAAAGTGTTTTGCAAACCTCTAAAAACCCCAAAAATTGCAAATACAAATAACGAAAATGGAAAACCAAAAATTCGAATCTTAAAATAAACAATGCAATATTCTAAAACGACTCCTGATGCATTATAAAACTGAAAAATCTGTTTTGCAAACGGATAAGAAATAGCCAAAACTAAAAAACTACCTCCAACTACAATGGCAATGGCTTGTGCTGGTAAAGTTTTAATTTTATCTAATTTATTAGCTCCAACATATTGAGATACAATAGATGATATTGCACTTCTTATTTGACCAAAAACCCAAATTAACATCGAAATAAAAGCGCCAACAATACCAACAGCAGCTAAACTTTCTGTGGCGTTTTCATTAATATTACCAATTATTGCAGTATCTGTTATAGACAATAAAGGTTCTGCAATACCAGCTATTAAAGCAGGAATTGCTAACTTATTAATGTGTTTAAAACTGATATCATTTACCAACGAATGCTCTTTTTTGCAAAGGTAAGTATCTAAAGAACCTGAACAACTTTTACTTTATGAAAAAATAGTAACTTTGCAACTAAAATTAAATCTACCATGCAACACATTTTAGTACCAATTGGATCTACAGAAAGCGCAGCAAAAACTTTACAATATGCTATTGACTTTGCTGCTGAAATTAATGCAAAAGTTTTTGTTTTTAGAGCTTATAGTGCCCAATCTAAAGCAGGAACAATGGTTAATGTAAATAGAATTATTGAACGTGAAACAAATTTATATTTACGCGCAATTGTTAAATCTGTAGATAAAAAAAATGTAGATGTTAACTTAATTTCTGCAAAAGGATCTGTTATAGATAGCGTTTTAGCAATTGATGAAGAATTGGGAATTGATTTAATTATTGTAGGTGCTAAAAGTAACTCTATAAAAGAAGAAGTATTTTTAGGAAAAACAGCTGGTAGTTTAGTTAAGCAAACTGATATTACCATTCTTACTGTTCCAGAAAACTACGTTTATAAACCTATTAAAAGCATTTTAATGGCTTTTAAATCTGGTAATGTAAAAAGTAAAACTGCTTTAAAACCTTTAGAATTTATTGTAAATAAATTTGAAACAACTGTAAATTTATTGTTAGTAAAAACTCCTAGTTATTCTGAAGAGGATTTAATTATTAATAAAGATTTAGAAAAATTACAAAGCACATTAACCGTTACTGAAAACGCAACTACTTTTCAAGGAGTTTTAGAGCATTTTCAAACTCATAACCCAGATATGTTATGTGTATTTAGACGTAAACGTGGTTTTTTTAAAAAACTTTGGGAAAAAAATACGGTTCTTAAACAAGAGTTCCATACAAGTTTACCTTTATTGATTTTAAAAGGAAAGTAGTTTATTTTATTGCTTTAAATGATAATGATCCAGATGACCAACAAAACAAGTTATTTTTGAATGATGAGATATGGTGTTATATTCTAATCCATTAACGATCTCTGCTAAAGGAAATAACACAAATAGTAAAACTAAAAAAACAGCTATTATTCTTACTGAAGGTGTTTGTTTATCCGTTTTTCTAAAATCTATTAAAATTGGATTGATGTTTTCCATATTCCAAATATAGGAGTTATCATTTAAAACTCAAGTTAATATTTTAAATCAGCAGGTTCTATAAAATTAACTTCAGGATTATAAATTTCTAAAATATAGGTTTTTAATTCTGCTATAAATTCGTCTAGTTTTTCTTGGGTAATATTGGTATCAGGATTTCTACTATTTGATGAAAAATTGATGGCTAAGAATCCTTCTTTTAAGTTTTTAAAAGAATAAATTCCGGCTTTTAAATTTTTAGAAAAATCGAACTTTTTACTTTTAGTAAACAAATATCCATACAATAAAACCTGAATGGCTTTGTATTGTTCTTTAACTCTTAATTCCTCAAAATTTAGCACTTTCAGTTCAGTGCCTTTTACCATTCCAGATTTATAATCAATAATTCTAATTTCTCCATTCAATTCATCCACTCTATCTACATTTCCATGCAATTTAATGGGGAAATCAATTCCGTCAATTTCTATTTCTGCGGATAAGTTTTCTTCTGTTGCAATTATTTTTAGTTGATTATTACCATCCTTTAAAACTCTTTTTTCTGATGCCAAAAAATTTACCACAAAACGATTGGCAACTTCAAAGATTAAACGGTTTTTACCTGTAGAAATATCACCATTTTTAAAATGGATTTTAAAGTGTTTTGACACCAAATCTTGGGCAGATTTTTCCATTGCAACAACATCATCAAACTTTAAAAATTTACCCATAAATGGTTTATAAAGCTCGTCTAAAGTTTCATGAACCACAGTTCCTAAAGTATTGTAAGCAACTGTTTCTTCTACATTATCTAACTCCTTTATTCTTAAAATTTTCTGTTTATAAAACGAAACAGGATTGTGCAAATAATTGGTTAATGATGATGGAGAAAAACCTTGTTTTGCCAGTTCTTTTAATCGATCAAAAACTAAATTGTTTTTTTCAATTTCTTTTAATTCAGTTTTTTGAGAAACAATTTTGGGCGATACTAATTGCTGCTCAATATCTGTTCTCATCATTTCTAGTTGTGTTACAAATCGGCTTTTTTCTCCACTTCCAAAAACATCATGTTCTGTGTTATATAAAATAAATACGTTTTTTGCTCTTTGTAATAATCTAAAAAAGTGATACGAAAAAATAGCATCTTTTTCTCTATAAGTTGGCAAACCGAATTCAACTTTTACATCAAAAGGAATAAAAGAATTTTGCTGACTACTGGCAGGCAAAACACCTTCGTTTGCAGAGGCTAAAATTATGTTTTCAAAATCTAAAACACGTGTTTCTAACATCCCCATTAATTGCAAACCTTTTAATGGTTCTCCTTGAAAAGACAAACTTTCAGAAGCCATTAATTGTCTAAAAAACTGAGCTAATGTTTTTAAATCTGTAAAATATTCAAACTCGTTTTGTAATGTTTTTAATTGCGTAAAAGCAGTATAAAAACGGAATAAATACTCTTTTTCTAATGTATTAACTTTTTCTTTTAAAAGATTAATTAGTGCTAAAATATGCTCTATAAATGCGGCTACAGAATCAAAAGGTTTAAAAAAGTTTAAAAGAACTGTTTCAACTTCTTTATCTGAATCTTTTAAAAATTGACGAATATGAGTTTCTGAAATAAAAGTCTGATTTTCTTTGGCAATTTGAGTGGTAAAATCATCTATATGATCTAACAAACCATAAATAGATTGATGTTTAAAAAAGCGAATTACATCTTTATAATAAAACTCATTTATTAAAGTTTTTTGTAATTTTTCTTGAGAAATATACAACTGAAAAAGCGCAAATAACAAACTTGTTGTGGGTACATCTTTTAAAGGATAACCCATTGTAATATTAATTGCATTGATATTTTTGGGCAACGAATTTAATGTAATAGGCAACAAAGTTTCGTCTGCTAACACCAAAGCTGTATTTTTAAAATCGGTAGAATTCTCTAAAATTTCGCCAATATATTTTATTTGTGTAGTGTTTTTAGCGGCACCAATTACTTCTATTTTTTTTGGTTTAGAAAATGCATTACCTAAACTCTTTAGTTGATATTTTTCGTAATATTTCCACTCTTTTTTGTACTTTCTTATAAATTTACCTGCTTGATGATTGGAGTTGTAAAAAGCTTCGTCAATATCCCAATAAATTTCGGCATTCCCTCTTTCTAAAGTTTTCTGAAATAATAATTCTTCTGCTTTATTTAAAGCATTAAACCCAATAAAATAAAAAGTTTTATCACTATTCTCATCTAAGTATTCATCAACTTTTTTAGCGGATTCTTTATACATTAATCCCTGATAACCAATATTTTTATCTAATAAAAACTCATAAAAAGCATCATAATAATTCTTTAGTTTTTCTAAAAACGAATTGTGGTCTATAATTAATTCTGTTTCTTTAAAAGTTCCTTTTACAGACCATTTTCTTAAACGTTCTATATCTCTTAAATAGATAAAAATATCTTTGGTATTTACCAAATGTTGATCAATTTCATTAAAATCTTGCAACACTGTTATTGCCCAAGAAGAAAAAACATCAAAAGAATCCGGATTTTTTTCTACGCTTTTGTAAATACTATAAAAATGAAACAAAAGCTGAATGCTATCTACTTTTTGAACGCCAGAAATTCGCTGAATAAACTGCTCTATATTTAGCATTTCTGGCAAAAAACCAATGCTAATCTTATCTTTAAACTCTTGCTTTACAAAAACCTTTGCTCTTTGCGAAGGCAGTATAAAAACCACATTTTCAAATGATTTTGTGGTTTGTAAAATATCATCTAAAGTTTCTGAAATAAAAGATTGCATCGTTAATTTTTGGTTTTCTAAATTACAAAAACTTACATTTATACCTCTTTAATCTTTAATTTTATTTTGATGAAAAACGAATTACGAGTTGTTGGTATTCAAGCAGATTTGGTTTGGGAAAATCCTGCTCAAAATCTTGCCTTTTTTGATGAAAAAATTAGAAATCTACCTAAAGAAACAGATCTAGTAGTTTTGCCAGAAATGTTTACCACAGGTTTTACCATGAAACCCAAAAATGTGGCTGAAAAGATGAATGGAAATGCAGTTTCTTGGATGATAAAAATAGCACAAGAAAATGATTTAGCTATAACTGGAAGCTTAGTAATTAATGATGACAACAACTATTACAATCGTTTGGTTTTTGTGCATCCTTCAGGAAAAATAGAAACTTATGATAAAAGGCACTCTTTTACCTTAGCTGGTGAAGATAAAGCATACACTTCTGGAAATAAAAAGCTAATTATAGCGTATAAAGACTGGAAAATTTGCCCTTTAATTTGTTACGATTTACGTTTTCCTGTTTGGGCTAGAAATACAGAGAATTACAATCTTTTAATTTTTGTAGCTAATTGGCCTGTTAAAAGAATTAAAGCTTGGAATACGCTTCTAAAAGCACGTGCAATAGAAAATATGAGCTATGTTGTTGGTGTAAATAGAACTGGTACTGATGCCAATAATTATGAATATTCTGGTAATTCTGTAATTGTTGATTATTTGGGTGATGAAATTTCTGATGTCCCTAAAAATAAAATTGATATGATTGAAGCTACTTTAGACAAAAACAATCAAGAAAAGGTAAGACAAAAATTGGGGTTTTTAAATGATAAAGATGATTTTAATATTCTTTAAAAAAGAAGAAAATAAATTTTACAGATAGAACAGACCCTTCAGGTTTTCAAAACCTGAAGGGTATTTAAGTTTATCAAAAAAAAGAATTAAAGTTTGGAATATGCTTTTAAAGGAACGTGCAATAGAAAATATGGGGTAAACAATTGGTTAAAGGAAACAAGAAGTATTGCCAATAATTATGAATATTCTGGAAATTCTGTAATTTTTGATTGTTTGGGTGATGAAATTTCTGATTTACCTAATTATAAATTTGAATTATTGAAGCTTTTTTAATAAAAATAATGAACAAAAGATTAGAGAAAAATTGTGGTTTTTAAATGATAAACATGATTTTAATATTAGTCTTTAAAAGTAGATGAACTAAAATATTATTAAAAAAACAGACCCTTCAGGTTTCCCAAACCTGAAGGGTCTTTAAGTTTATTAAACAAAAAGAATTAAAGCTTGCAATATGCGTTTAAAAACAAGTGCTGTAGAAAATATGGGTTAAGCAATTGGTTAAAAAGAACAAGAAGTGTTACCAATAATTATGAATAGTCTGGTAATTCTGTAATTGTTCATTATTTGGGTGATGAAATTTCTAATCTACTTGAAAATAAAATTGATATGATTGAAGCTACTTTAGATAAAAACAATCAAGAAAAAGTTAGAGCATAATTGGGATTTTTAAATGATAAAGATGATTTTAATATTCTTTAAAAAAGAAGAAGAAAATAAATTTTACAGATAGAACAGACCCTTCAGGTTTTCAAAACCTGAAGGGTCTTTAAATTTAAGTCAAACAAAAAGAATTAAAGTTTGCAATTTGCATTTAAAAGCATGCGCAATAGAAAATATGGTTAAGCAATTGGTTATATGGAAAAGAAGTATTTCCAATAATTATGAATAGTCTGGTAATTCTGTAATTGTTGACTGTTTTGGTAATGTGCTTTCTGATATCTCTAAAAATAAAATTGACATGATTGAAGCTACTTTAGATAAAAGCAATCAACAAAAGGATATAGAGCACAATTAGTTTGAAACCAATTTTTGGCTATATTTGAAAACAGGATTAAACTATGAAAAGTCTAATCCTGTAATTTTTAACTTACACACTTGATGGGAAAGTGTCGAAAAACGTCATTGTTTTACCACCATCTTCTAATGTTATAATTATGATACTTAGCTTTTGCCACACTTATTTTTTCTATTATGTCTAAAGCTCGTAAGTTGTAGTTATTAATGTTCTCTTGTTTTTTTAGCTCAAATTCCCATTTTTTAGCAGCTTCTTTTTCAAGAGATTTATTAATTAATTGAAACAATTTCTTAGCTTCAGAATAACAAGAAGATGCAGGGTCAATTTCACTTAAATATTCTCCAGCTTCTTTTGCTGCCTCATAATCTAAACCATAATTCCAAGCATTCTCTGCTTTGGTTATTAGAATTTTACACTCGCTATCTATTTTTCTTTTGTAAATGGGTTTTAGCTTATTAGATGCATATGCATAACACTTACTTATTTCTTTAGGAATAGAATTTAAAACAATTAATGCATCATCAAATTGATTTAAACTGGCATAATTATCAGCTTCTTTAAGAATGTTGTTACAGTTAGAATTAAAATAATTTACTATTTTACTTTTAGATAATTCCAATAACTTTTTAAGTTCTTTGTTATTATGACCTATTCTTCTAATAGCAGAGTTATAAGCTTTCGTTTCATTAGAGCCAACACCTCTAACCTCTACAGAAGCACTACCGTATTTTACTCCAGAAACCCCATCACCAATATAAAAAGTTACGTCTAATAAAAGAGCAACTTTAGGAGGTGCTCCTGAAACAATATTTTTACTTAACACAGTTATATTTGGTGTTAAAATAAACCTGCTATCACTACCAATTGAGCTTGAAAAACCACTAGAGGTAATAAGTTTTTCTAATTTATTTTCTAAATTAACTCTAGCAGATGTAGGCATATATTCTATTTGAGTTGACACATATGGGGCTATTGCTATTAAATTTACATCATCTATTACCTTTTGACTAAAAGACACCATTGTTGTAAGAACAAGTGCAAAAATTATATTAAATCTTATTCGTTTCATGATATTTTTATTTACTTCCAAGAATAATGGTTGCTTCTCCCAATCCTCTTGTGGTTAATTTATTTTCGATATTATATTCTTTCTTTAAAAATCTACTTAACAAACTTGTAAATCTTCTTGTATCCATAGCTCTCTGCCTTCCATTTCTTTCATAAAACAAAGGAATTCTAACTTGTTCTAAAACCAAAATATTTTCTGTTGCAGTAGTAGTCGAAAAACGTCCGTTAACTGAATTCTCTGCAAACCAATCTTCAATTAAAATACCTAATTCCTCTTCTTCTGAACCGTATAAAGATTCTAAATCTGAATCCCAATCGTCCCATTTTTTTATTCTAATTTTTACTTCTCTACCATTTGTAAACATATCTTCAAAATGATTTTGGAGACTATTTGTAAAAGGGTCTATGTATGATAGAACTGCCTCTTCTAACATAACCGGAATTTCTGTAGAAAAAGATGGTTTACCTGTACCAACTGCAGTAGCAATTTGTTTATTAGAATAGGCGTCTAAACCTTGTAAGTTAAACGTTAAGGACTTTTTTGGGCCAACCGAATTAAATGACCAAGTAAGTTGAATTATAATATCTGCTTTTGCCTGATTTAAGATTTGATCTACAGCACTTTCTGACTGTTCACTTCCTGAAGACTTTGAAGTCCTTAAGGCATCAATAGCACTTGTAGAGCTAATATTTTTTAATACTGTTTCAATATTCTTTAGAGGAAACTCTCTTTCTGCCATTAAGCCATTTATTTTACTAACCACCATTAAAAGTTCTGTACTATTTTGAAACGCTGACTTATAATCTGGTATTACCTCTTTTGTTCCTTGATTATCAAACTCTAAAACAAAACCATTTTTTATACACCAATTATCGCTTGGTACAACCATTAATGTTGGCTTTTTTGCCTGTCCATAATTTGAATAACTGCATAAAACAATTAGAAAAACTGCGTATATAATTTTTTTCATTTTTATAAAATTATTTTGTTTTGTAATAAATATTCTTTTAATCCTAACAAATCGATAGTTACAATTAATTCATAAGACTTGTTAATATTAAATTTTACTTTATTTTTTTCAAGATTTCTATACCAACTATTATCTGGCTTAGATACATACTTACCAAACTTTCCTTTTTTTGAATAAAACTCATCAAAAAAAGATTTAAAGTTCTCTTTTATATTTGGGTTAGAAACTAAAGGGTTTTGGTTACAATTTAAATTTCCTTTTCTTATTCCTTTAAAAATAATATCATCGATTACTTTTCTTCTGGCATTTAAAACTGCATTTTCTATATCATATCCAGAGCCCCATGTTTTTACTAATAAGGAGGCATCTAAATTTTTACTGACACATTCTATTTCATAACTATAATAAGAAGATATTACGTTGGCACTTGGATCTACAGATTTACATCCTGTAAATATTAGAACCATTATCGCGGCTATTGTTATTGTTGATTTCATAGGTTATACGTTTTTAAAATCCAGATGATAATTTTTTAATAATTCCTGCATCTTGTAGTTCTTTTCTAAGTAGCTTTTTATTTACAGAAACAACAACTCCTATTTTATAAACTTTACCTCTTAAACCAAACCCTTTACCACTTAATACAAATCTATCTTCTGCTTTTACAGCTCCTTCTGTTGTTAAATCTATAAATTTCGAATATTTACCTCCTGTAGAAAAAAATGATGTAAAATAATCATTGCTTTGTTCTTCTAAATTAGAGTCTCTTACCAAAGGAGGCTGTGCTATACAACCTCTTTCTCCTGGGGGAATTCCTCTAAAAATTACGCCTCTAATTGCATTTTTTTTTGCTTGTTCAATTGCTAAATTCTTATCTTTAGAATAAGAAAACACCTTTACTAAGTAAATACCTTCAGTACCTACTCCTTCACATTTAATCTCATATATTTTTTTCAATTTTTCTTCTGCAATTTTCTTTTTGCTTTGCGAATAACCATTACTACATAATAGTATTACTATAGATAAAATCAGTTTTGTTATATTTCTCATATTAAATTAATTTATTTGTCTAATTAACATTCCAGAAGCATAGACTCCTTTTTTACCGCTAAAAACGGTATATTCTAAATCTGTTTTTTTTGTTTTTTCTTTCCCTTTTTTTCCAACACCATATAAATTTGAGAGTATACTGGTCTTTTCTTTTTTAGGGTTCTTTTCTATATGGTTTTTTGCTTCTTCTGCTAAGAAGGTATTGTCCCAAATTTTACCTCTTTGAACTTTTATTTTTCCTATTCTTTTATAACTTGTAACCCCTTCTTCATTAATGATCTGTTCTAATACTTCAAATTTATCGCCATTTTCTAATCCTTCTTTTAAACCAATTTTAGCACTAATAGGGTTTCCTTTATATAATGGTGTTTTAACCCTAAATTCTTCATAGGTTCTTTGTAATTTACCAATATTCTTATCAAAGCCTTTGGTGGTAGAAATTTCAATCAAATCATCATCTGATTTAGTTGTAAAAACTGTAGACTGTAAGTTGCTTCTAGAAACCTCACTACCTACATATTTTAACTTAAAAAAGTTTGCTTTTTCAAAAGATTTTATTTTTTCAGGATCAGGGTTTTCAGCCGAACTCCAGTATTCTGTATAAAATTTATTTGCTGTTTCTTCATCCCAAACTAACCTATATAGATAACTTGTTGTTCTTACAAAATATCCTTTACCTACAACATCTGATGCTAAGTTTACACCATCCGTAATTAAAGCTACATCATCTGCACCAACTAAAGAAGCTGCTGAAGACACTAACTTTAAAAAACCACCCCTTTTTTTGGCCTGATCTTCTTTATTGGTGTATTTAAAATCATATACAATCACAAAAGTATTTCTTATTAATTCTTCGCCTGCATCTTTTAATAAAGCTGCTCCTCTTTTAGAATTCTGAGCAATTCTTGAATTTAAATCAGATGCATTGTATTGCCCTCTTTCTGCAATTAGTTTCATGTCAAAATTTCCTTTTTCATCTCTATTAAACCATCTAGCAACTAATTCTTTAGCAACATTTTTTTCGTCTAAATAGCTCTGTATAAAACCTGTTTGATCTTTATCACCTCCAGTACCTTCTATTAAATAAGGTCCTAAATTATGATCATTAAATTTTTCTGACATTTCAGAATTACCAAAAGCATTTTTTATTACAGAATTTCTTTCCCTCTTTTCATCATTTATCATTAATGTATATAAAGAACTTCTTCTGTATTTTAATGCTGAGTTAGCTCCACTTTCTACTAATTCTTTAACATCAAACCTTTGGTTTTTTGGATTAATTGTTGATGAAATTGCAGAGACGCTAGAGGATGATTTTTTATCTTTCTTTAATTGTTTGTAAATTCTTGATCGTAAATTATCTTCTAAAGTATCTACTGCTTGTACAATACTCTGTTTCGAAACAGCACTAACGTCGTTACTTATTGATCCGTCTGTGTGAATAAGTTTTAAATCTCTTAATGCATTTTTATGTTTGTTATCTGATGGATAAAATCCAATTTCTTGCTTTAAAAAATTATCTGAACCTTTTAAATATCTATTTAAATCTACATTATATGATGCTTTTTCTAAATAAACAGAAGAAATTATAGTGCTACCAACAGATGGTGTTTTTGTATAAGATACTTGCTGAGTTGATGTTAAAATTCCGTCTATTAATGTATAATCTTTAAAATAAGAAATACTATTAGACTGTTTATTATCAAAAGAGGCCCCAATTAACAAACCTGTTGCTTTGCTGTAATATTCTTTAGATTTATAACTTGAACCACCATAAGCAGGTGAATTTAATTCTAAAACATAACACTCTTTGCCACTAAATTCTTGTTCTAAAACTTTATTGGAATAATTTGAACGATTTGTTTCTTGAGAAAACAAACAAATACTTTTCTTATAAAACTCAATCATTTTTGAGTCAAATTCAGTTTTAATAACACCTGGTATATCTGTATATCCTTTTTCACCATCAAAAAATACTTTAGAAGCTATTTTATTATCATTAGCTACAATAGTTAGTATTTCTTGATTTTCACCAATAACAGAAAATGTTTTACCTTTAATTGTATTTTCTAATTCTTTTGTTTTAATTATTGAATAAGAAGATTGATAAAAAGCTCTAGACTTAACTTTTTTAATTTTTTCTAGACCGCCAATCGCATCAAAATATTTATTTAAAACCTCTGATAATGAGATCTTTTTTGGTGATTTTTCTGATTTATTTTGAGAAAATGAAACTTGATTTATAATCAGAAATATGAAAAGAATTTTAATAATTTTACTCATGAGATGAAGTGTTGTTGATTAGGTTTTGTAAAACTATTTAACAACTTCTCATTTTTTTATACTACAATTAGGTATTTTTTCAACCTTTACTACTTCATTAAACTTAAAACCAAATATTTAGAACATATTATAAATTAAAATCTTTAACTAAGCGTAAAAACAACCTTAGATGAAATACCTCAAATAAACCAACAAAATAGTATACCAAGTATGGTTCTGTAAGCGGATTAGTTTTTCAAGAAGTTGTTATTGAAACCTTACTAGGTTTAGAAATTTATATGCGCAAACCGATAATATTGCAGATTTACAATCTTATACCAGAAAATCTTGGGAAAATAGGGCAAAAAGAATGGGTATTATACAAGAAGAGAAAGAGGATTAACTCTTTAACTAAGCCTTTAAAAAAATTGTAGAAAAGCTAATACCTACAAGGTCAAAAAAAGACCTTGCAGGATAAATTGTTACTTATCATCCTCCTCTTTATATTCATAATATAAAAAGTCGTTATAAGGAAAACGTTGAATGTGTATTTTCTTTACTTCTTCATAAGTTTTATCTTTAAAATCTTCTAAATTTTCTTTGTTTAGAGCAGAAATAAAAATGGATTCAACCTCATCTTTATTCATCCAAGTTTTTTTCCAATCTTTTAAAGTGTAATGTTCTTTTCCTTTTTCTGTTTCTAGATCATCAGCATCTATTGTTTCATGTTCATAAGCATCAATCTTATTAAAAACCATTAAAGTAGGTTTGTCATCACTTTTTATATCTCTTAAAAT
>QGCY01000168.1_pt1 | contig 13134 bp, 12 predicted proteins | sample 4708041 | NCBI WGS metagenome assembly QGCY01 (sample SAMN08941164, study PRJNA450518) | Sediment metagenome, whole genome shotgun sequencing project. | biome: grassland soil; feature: grassland; material: soil; isolation source: soil 14 days enrichment with methanethiol and mixed carbon source ... | reverse complement strand
ATATTGCCCTGTCAGCGGGGATTGCCGGGGGGGCTGATGTCATTTTGATCCCTGAGATCCCCTATACGGTCGATGCAGTGGCCCGCAAGATTTTGAGCATCAAAGAAGAGGGTAGAAACTTTGCTTTGATGGTCGTATCGGAAGCGGTTAAGTCGCCCGAAGGTGAAATGCGTGAAGTTGTTTATCATGGCGGTGAAAAACGTTATGGCGGGATTGCGGATTATTTAGCACCCCGTATTGCCGAGGCTACAGGCTTTGAAACTCGGGCTACCGTGTTAGGGCATGTGCAGCGTGGGGGCTCTCCTAATCATAATGATCGCTTGTTGGCGCAAAATCTTGGTGTAAAGGCAGTAGATTTGATTGCAGAAGGCAAGTATGCTCGCATGGTGGCATGGCAAAACCGTCAGGTTATTGATGTGCCGATTGAAGAAGCGGTTAAGGTTTGCCGCACAGTCGATCCCGATGGTACGCGTGTGCATACGGCACGTAGCCTTGGTATTTGCTTAGGTGACGCGTAAACAGGTGAGAGAAATATGTTATATGTTCAACAATCTTTAGGCCCTAATGAAGAGCTTATTTGCGCAGCCCACTTTCATTGGATGCATGATGTCAAAGCGGTTAGCAATATTATTTGGGGGGCTGTTGCCGCGGTGCTGATTGTTATTGGCGGGATTTTTATTTACCAAAAATTGGGTAAGTTTCCACCCGGTATTGATTTGGCAACCGGTATTCAATACATGCATCCGGGCCTTAAAATTACGGCATTTTTATTCTTTTTATTTGGATTGTTGGGGTTTGCGCGCATGATGGTGGAAAAAGCCACCACCGAAATCGCGATTACGAATTTGCGTGTGATCTATAAGCGCGGCCTGTTGGCCCGTCATGTTGGTGAAATCTCGATTGATCGGGTTGAAGGCGTGGTGGTGTTGCAAAGCTTGATGGGGCGTTTGTTCGATTATGGGCGCGTTGCTGTGCGCGGTATGGGGGTCGGCGAAGTTGTATTGCCGCCTATCGCTGGACCGATTGCTTTTCGTCAGTCCATACAGCAAGGGCGTGAGTTTGCTCAACGTCAAAAAAGGGATGGGTATGATGTCTGATCAAGAATGGAAACGTTTTTTTGATAAGAAAACTGCATCGGTTGTGCAAAGCCGTTTGGTTGATGGTGAAAGTGTCATGGCGGTTTCAGTGATCCATGACGGTATTTACTGGAAAAGTCTTGCTATATTCTTGCTTGCGCTGGTGTTTGCTTTGTTTGTTGCGGTGCAATTGGGGATCATTTTGGCTATCGCGGGTGGTGTTGCTTTGGCTTATGCGCATGCCCGGAAAAAGGTGTTGTTAGTGGTTTTGACCAACCGCCGTATCTTGGCGCGCTATGGTCTTTTGCAGATGGATGTTGTGGATATTCGTTTTGATAAAATTGAAAGCTTTGAAAGTGAGCAAATGCTGCCTGGCATGTTGATGGGGTATGCGAATTTGGTTGTGATGGGAACTGGAAACCGCTATATCGCTATTCCGTTTGTTGCCAATGCGGCGGCTATTCGTAATAAATTTGATGAAATGGTGTTAGAGGAGTCATGATGTTTGATAAGAAAAGAGCGCATCCAAACGGTTGGGATAAATCCAAGCTGGTCAGTCGATATGTTACCGAAGGGGCCAAAAGTGCGCCGCATCGCTCTTATTACTATGCGATGGGGTTGAGTGAAGAAGAAATTCACCAGCCTTTGGTCGGGGTCGCAACGTGTTGGAATGAGGCTGCGCCTTGTAATATTGCGCTTTCGCGTCAGGCGCAGGCGGTCAAAAGAGGCGTTAGCGCATCAAAAGGAACGCCACGGGAGTTCACAACCATTACAGTGACAGATGGTATTGCGATGGGACATGAAGGGATGCGTTCTTCTTTGGCGTCGCGTGAAGTGATTGCGGATTCGGTTGAATTGACCATGCGTGGCCATTGTTATGATGCCTTAGTAGGGTTGGCGGGTTGTGATAAATCTCTGCCTGGTATGATGATGGTGATGGCGCGCTTGAACGTGCCGTCTGTATTTATGTATGGCGGCACAATTTTACCCGGTAAATTCCGCGGTGAGACGGTTGATGTTGTGAATGTCTTCGAAGCTGTGGGTAAGCATGCTTCAGGTGAGATGTCAGATGAAGATTTGCATGAGCTTGAATGTGTGGCTTGTCCTTCTGCAGGGGCTTGTGGTGGTCAGTTTACGGCCAATACGATGGCTTGTGTGTCTGAGGCGATGGGGTTGGCGCTTCCCAATTCTGCAGGTGCACCGGCGCCGTATGAAAGCCGTGATGAGTATGGCGAATTTTCTGGTCAGGCGGTCATGCAGTTGATTAAAAATGGCGGACCATATCCACGTGATATCATTACATTGAAGTCTTTGGAAAATGCAGCTGCGATTGTGGCTGCGACTGGTGGCTCGACCAATGCCGCACTTCATTTGCCAGCGATCGCGCATGAGGCAGGCATTGATTTTAACCTGTTTGATGTTGCTGAAATTTTTAAACGCACGCCGTATATCGCGAATTTACGCCCAGGCGGGCAATATGTTGCCAAAGATCTGTTTGATGTTGGCGGGGTTGGTATCGTTTTGAAAGAATTGCTGGATAACGGCTATATTCATGGTGATTGTATTACCGTGACGGGCAAGACCATTGCTGAGAATTTAGAGGGCATTAAATTGCCCGAGGATCAAGATGTTGTCTTTCCAGTGAAAAAACCGATTTACCCGACCGGCGGTGTCGTCGGTTTGAGAGGCAATTTGGCGCCTGAAGGAGCCATTGTGAAGATTGCGGGATTGCAAAATCTTGTCTTTGAAGGCCCTGCGCGGGTCTTTGATGGGGAGCAAGCTTGTTTTGATGCAGTTCAACGTCGTGAATATCAAGATGGTGATGTGTTGGTGATACGTTATGAGGGGGCTAAAGGTGGCCCAGGTATGCGTGAGATGCTTTCCACCACGGCGGCTTTGTACGGGCAAGGGGCCGGTGATAAAGTTGCTCTGATCACTGATGGTCGTTTTTCAGGTGGAACACGTGGCTTTTGTATTGGTCATGTCGGGCCTGAGGCTGCGGTTGCAGGGCCGATAGGTTTGCTGGAAGATGGCGATGTTATTCGCATCGACGCAGAAGCCGGGACATTGGATGTGAAGCTTAGTGATGATGAGCTTGCGGCACGTAAAGCCAAGTGGACCCCGCGCGAGACGCAATATGCGTCAGGTGCGCTTCAGAAATATGCGCAATTGGTTGGATCTGCGCGTGATGGGGCGGTTACGCACCCCGGAGCCAAGGCTGAAAAGCATTGCTTTGTGGATCTATAAGTGGGTGTTTTGGGTTTTTTCTTTACATTTTTATGTCATGGCTTTAAAACGTCGGTGCGTAAATGAGGTATTATAAAGAATGTTTGAATTTTTAAAGCATATTAAAAAAGCCGAAGACCTTGGTGTAGCCAAGCCTTTGGATGTTTCCCGTCGTGATATTTTGAAGATGGGTGGTGCGGGTTTGGCTGCGGCAACTGTGCCGTTATTTGCATCTGGGCCAGCGCGCGCTGCGTTTGATCCCAATAAGATGTGGCAGATTTCTTTCCGTCAGGCCCATACGGGTGAGAGCTTCTCCGGTGTTTACCGGATTGGTGATCAATATTTACCAGACGTGTTTGAGCGTATGAATTACATGTTACGCGATTTCCGCACGGGTGAAGCCTTTCCAATGGATCCTCGTGTGATTGATATTTTAAGTTTGGTGCAGCAAGGCACTGGTCGTTCAACGTCTCTTGAGATTTTGTCTGGTTACCGGACGCCTAAGACGAATGCGATGCTTCGCCGTGTTAGTGAGGGCGTGGCGTTGAACTCATATCACATGTATGGGCAGGCGATTGATATTCGTGCGCCCGGTTACAGTACGCGTAAGCTCAGCCATTTGGCGAGAGGCTTGCGTGCCGGTGGTGTAGGCTATTATCCTAAGAGCCACTTCGTTCATGTTGATACTGGCGATATTCGATCTTGGTAACCGACGATGATTTTGCTGGCTTTTGGCGCAAATCTGCCGTCTAGCATTGGTTGCCCCCAAGAAACCTACCAACAGCTCCCTCGTTTGTTAGAAGAACGGGGGATTTTTGTTGTTAAGCGATCATCTCTCATTAAAACCAGCCCTGTTCCAGCATCTGATCAGCCGGATTATTACAATGCGGTAATGGTCATAATGTATCAAGGTGGTGCAAAAGACCTTTTAAAAAGCCTTCATTGCGTCGAAAGTGACCTTGGTAGGGTTCGTGGTGCGGTCAATGAGGCGCGCGGCGTTGATCTTGATCTATTGTGTTTTCATGATGAGGTTTGTCAGCGTGCAGAGTGTGTCTTGCCGCATCCCCGTATGCAGGAGCGCGGATTTGTTTTGTATCCATTGCGCGAAGTTGCACCGAATTGGGTACATCCTGTAAGCAAAAGAAGCGTTAATGCACTTATTTTGGGGTTGCCGGGTGATCAGCGTCGTGATTAACTCATCTTTGTGATGGCCCATTCTTTCTTTCAAAAATCGTCTCATATTATGGGGATCGTCAATGTAACGCCGGATAGTTTTTCCGATGGCGGATTATATGCCGAAACAGAAAAGGCGATCGCGCATGGTTTAGCGCTGATTAAAGAGGGCGCGGATAGTCTCGATATTGGTGGAGAGTCGACACGGCCGGGAGCCATTTCCGTGTCACCAGAAGAAGAAATCGAACGTGTTGTGCCGGTCATTGCAGGGCTTAAAGATCATATTGAGCATATTTCAATCGATACACGTTATCCACAGACGATGGAGGCGGCGATTAAGGCGGGGGCAACGGTTATCAATGATATCAGTGGGTTAACAAATGACCCGCAATCAATGGAAATTGCTGCCCATTTCAAGGTGCCAGTCATTTTAATGCATATGCAAGGTAATCCAAGTAATATGCAGGATAATCCCAATTATAACAATGTTATAGAAGGTGTTTTTAAGTTCTTTGAAGGCCGGTTAAATGTTTGTAAACTTGCCCGTATCGAAACTGATTTGCTTGTTCTTGATCCTGGGATCGGGTTCGGTAAAAATGATCAGCATAACTTGCTAATACTCAGAGATATAAAGAAATTTTTAGATTTAGGGTGCCCATTGCTGTTGGGGACGTCGCGTAAGAGTTTTATTGGCCGGATTTCTGGGGATGAATCTGTGGATAAAAGATTGGGTGGTTCCTTGGCCAGTATCTTGTGGGGGCTGGAGCAAGGCGTACAATTTTTCCGGGTGCATGACGTTCAGGCGACCCGTCAGGCGTTTCAGATCTATCAAGCGATTAAAAATGTTTAAGAATGGATAATATCGTCGCCATGAAAAGAGGCAGATCGTTTTCTCTCGCCATTTATTTCATAGCTATAAGCTTCCCACGGGAATGACGTATTTTGTGGTGCAGGGACGAAGTCATGTAATTTACAGTTTTCGACCCCCCATGTGTTTACTCCGTAAAGTTTGGCAAAGGCACGGAAAACACCCCCATGACAGACAAATAACGGTTTTTGGTATTTGTCTTGTAATGCTCGGTTTTTCGCCCGTTTTATACGATTTGTGAAGGTTTCAAAGCTTTCACCACCGGGTGGATCTTGCCATGATTTCATCATTGCGTCACATGCTTCGTAGGGTGCGCCTTCCCACTCACCGGCATGCATCTCGGCAATATCGGCGTCTTCGATGGTAGGGATATTTAGGTTTTGGTTAATAATATTGGCGGTGTCGCGTGCCCGGCTGAGGTGAGAATGCACGATGATATCGGGCTTTATCTCAAGCTTTTCAACAATTTGACGCGCATCATGCGCTTGTTCAATGCCCAATGCTGTTAGTGGGCTGTCGATCCAGCCTGCCATGGTGCGGGCAAGATTGGCCTCGGTCTGGCCGTGGCGGATCATGTAAAAGTCTTTAAGGTGTATTGGCATGATGATTATAGCACTGCGAGAGGGCTGCTCATATTTTTAAGGGTTGAAATGATACTTTGTGCGGCGAGCATAGAACTCTTGGGATTAGCGGGATCTGGCATATTGGTGATGCAGGTTCGGATCGTGCTGAATTGACTTTGAACCTCAACTTCGTGTTGGTTGCCGGTAATTTCCGGATCTGCCCAAATTTCGACTTGTGTGTCTTGCGCGCCGATACCAGCCAAAGAAAGGGTGGCCGCGACATTGAGGTTGGCCGGAAAGCCTTGGGCTGCTTCCAGAGCGTTGCCTTTAAACAGCAATGTTTTTTCTGTAATCGCGGATAAGTGGATATCGTTTTGTACAATATAAGGGGCACCATCATAGGCTAAAGGCTTCTTAGTTGAAGCTATTTTGGCGCTTTTGATCTCCATTTGCTTCAGCGCGGAGATTCCGTCGATCCCTGAAAGGGCACCACTGGGGATAATAAAACGGCTTTTGCCTTGTTTAATTTGTTCTTGGAGCTCAGGCTTGGTGAGCAGGGCGCTGGCGCTGATCAGGATCGCATTGGTTTCATGTTTGATGCAAAGCTGAGCCAAAATCGGCGCATATTGCGGTGGTAAAGCTTCGATGATGAGGTCAACATTTTGTACCAGTGCTTCTAATTCCATGTTGGGTTGGGTTAATTCCATGGAAGGAGATGGATCTGAATAAGCGTGCAGTGTAAAACCATCAATGCCTTGTATCAGGGCTTTGGCGACGGCGCCACCAATGGCTCCAACCCCTGCAATCCCGACTTTAAGTGGTTTTTCTTGTTGAGAAGACGCTAAAAACATAGGTTGACCCTCGCTATTTTCGACCAGTTTTTTCATAGTTGTTACATGGAACAGTGGGAAGATCAAGGGATAGTGCTGAGTGTTCGGGCGCATGGCGAGAATGGCGCCATTGTGGGGCTACTGACCCAAGCGCATGGTCGATATAGTGGCTATGTCCGCGGGATACACTCCAAGCGGATGCGCGGGGCGCTTGAGGTTGGCAATTTACTTGAAGTGCAGTGGAAGAGCCGAATTGCGGATCAGTTGGGCTTTTTTGATTTGAGTTTGGTTAAGAATAATTCTGTGAATGTGATGGGGGATGGTTTGCGCTTAGGGGCTTTGCAGGCGGCTTGCGCCTTATGTGATGCGGCGTTGCCCGATCGTGAGGCGCATGAAGGGCTGTTTAACGGTACATTGGCTTTGTTTGATGCGTTAAGGGCCGATATTTGGGGCGCGGCTTATGTGATGTGGGAGCTTGCATTTTTGCGCGAGCTGGGCTTTTCACTCGACCTATCGCGTTGTGGGGCGAATAGTAGTGACCCGGATTTGATCTATGTATCACCGAAGACCGGAAGGGCCGTGAGCCGAAGTGCCGGTGCCCCTTATAAAGAAAAGCTGCTTGCTTTGCCTGGTTTTTTGTCTCCGGCTGGCGGTGAGCCTACCGAAGAGGCGATCGAGCAAGGCCTCGATTTATGTGCATATTTCCTTGAACATTGGGCTTTTACCCATCATTCTTCGGGAATTCCAGCAGATCGCTTGCGTTTTGGTGAAAGATTTGCGAAATCTAATGTTCCTCAATCTGCCGCAGTATAAGGATAAGGCCCCGTATGAGCGATAATGCCGACACTATAGATCATAAGATTATTGATCAGCGATTTTCTGATATTTTATCGGACCGCTATTTGTCTTATGCGCTTTCGACGATTATGAGTCGTTCCTTGCCGGATGTTCGTGATGGGTTAAAGCCTGTGCATCGCCGTTTGATGTATGCGATGTATCAGCTGAAATTACAGCCGAATTTGCAGCCTAAGAAATCTGCCCGCGTGGTGGGCGATGTGATTGGTAAATACCACCCGCATGGTGATACGGCGGTTTATGATGCCATGGTGCGTTTGGCGCAGGATTTTGCACAACGTTATCCCTTGGTCGATGGTCAGGGAAATTTCGGTAATATTGACGGTGATAATGCCGCTGCTATGCGTTATACCGAGGCCCGTTTAACGGATGTCGCTTTGTTATTGTTGGATGGGATTGAAGAAAATGCAGTTGATTTCCGCCTGACTTATGATGGATCGGAAAGTGAGCCGATTGTCTTGCCCGGCGGATTTCCTAATTTGTTAGCCAATGGCGCGAGTGGTATTGCCGTGGGGATGGCAACCAATATTCCACCGCATAACGTGGCTGAGCTTTGTGAAGCGATGGAGCTGATGCTGGAGAAAGACCCCAGTATTTCAGAGATTTGTTCGATTGTCTCCGGCCCGGATTTTCCAACCGGCGGCGAGCTGGTCGAAGAGCGTGAGGCTGTGATTAAGTCTTATGAAACCGGCCGCGGGTCTTTCCGGGTGCGTGCAAAGTGGCAGCGTGAAGAGCTTAAGCAAGGTCAGTACCAGATTGTGATCACCGCGATCCCTTATATGGTTCAAAAATCCCGTTTGATTGAGAAAATAGCAGAGCTGATTACCAGTAAGAAAATCCCGATGCTCGATGATGTGATGGATGAAAGCGCCGAGGATATTCGCATTGTGTTGCAGCCCAAGAGTCGCAATGTCGAGCCGGAATTGCTGATGGAGGCATTATTCCGCCATTCAGACCTTGAAAACCGCTTTAGCTTGAACATGAACGTGCTGGATAATGGTCTGGTGCCGCGCGTGATGAATATCAAAGAAGTTTTGCAAAGCTGGCTGAACCATCAGCAAGAAGTTCTTGTTCGTCGCTCATCTCACCGCCTTGAGAAGGTTCTGGCACGATTAGAAGTTTTGGAAGGCTACTTGATTGTTTATCTGAATATTGATGAAGTCATCCGGATCATTCGGTTCGAAGATGAGCCGAAGATGAAGCTGATTGAAGTTTTTGGTTTGAGTGATGTGCAAGCCGAAGCTGTATTGAACTTACGTTTACGTCGCTTGCATAAGTTGGAAGAGATGGAAATCCGATCCGAACATGATGCGTTGTCGGCGGAACGTGACCAGCTGCAAAAATTGATTGGTTCCGAAGCGCGTCAATGGACGCGGATTAAAAAGCAGATTGCCGCGTTGAAAGAAAAATTTGGCAAGGATACGCTATTGGGTGCGCGCCGCACAGTGATTGGTTCTGCACCTGCACCTGTGGCGATTGATCTGGAGGCGGCGATGATCGAAAAAGAGCCCATTACGGTTATTTGTTCCGCTAAGGGGTGGATACGTGCGCTGCGGGGGCATGGTCATGATGTTAAAAGCTTTAATTACAAAGATGGTGACAAGCAGGGCATTATATTAGAGGCGCAGACGACGGATAAGATTTTGCTCTTTGCCTCTAACGGGCGTTTTTACACGTTGGGCGGTGATAAATTACCGTCAGGTCGCGGCTTTGGCGAGCCTTTAAGTTTGATGATTGATTTGCCGCAAGGCACTGATTTGGTGTCAATGATGGTTCATCTGGCGGGGCAGAAAATGCTGGTGGCTTCCAGTGATGGGCGCGGCTTTATCGTGAACAGCGATGATTTGTTGGCACAGACTAAGAATGGAAAGCAAGTGCTGAATGTTTCTACCCCCGCGGTGGCGAAGATGTGTGTGCCACTGGCGCAAGGTGATGATATGATTGCGGTGATGGGTACAAACCGGAAGCTTTTGGCGTTTGAGCGAGAAGAATTACCTGAAATGTCACGCGGTAAAGGGGTGATGCTCCAGCGTTATAAGGATGGTAAGTTATCGGATATTAAGTCTTTTAATAAGGCTGAGGGGCTTTCTTTCCGTTATGGTGCAGGGAATAGTGTCGTTGACGATATCGCACCATGGTTGGGTAAGCGTGCCTCAGCTGGGCGTTTGCCACCCAATGGTTTTCCGAAGAATAACAAGTTTTAAGGGAATTCAACCGCGCCGGGGGTGCGGCGGAAGGTGCCAATGGGGACCTGAATTGTTCGCTTAGCGGGTTTGAGTTTTTCTTGAGTCTCTTTGTTTTCGATCGCTTTTTGCGCGGCACCGGATTCTATGACTTTTTCGGTTTTCTTGGCAAAGGCTTCCGGATTGGCAAGTTCTTCTTTCAACAGGACAACTGAAATTCGACGGTTTTGCGGGTCGTTAGGCTTTTCTGGCAGTAAGTGCTCTGAATCGGCTTTACCGATGACATCGGCAATGCGGTCTGTTTCAAAGCCAGCCGCAATAATCTCGCGTCGGGCGGCGTTGGCGCGGTCGGTGGAAAGCTCCCAGTTGGTGTAGCTTGCGCCTGCGCCGTATGGGGTGCTGTCTGTATGGCCACGGATAGAAACTTCATTGGGTAGAGATTTGATAATGCCGGTGACTTTATCTAGTAGCTTTCTGGTGATATCGAACATTTGCGCACTGCCGCTGGAGAACATGGGGCGGCCTTTTTCATCGACAATTTGAATGCGCAGTCCTTCGGGGGTTAAATCGATGATTAGGTTTTTGGCGAGCTCTTTAAGTTCTTTATCTTCGCTAATGATTTTTTCGATCGCGGCTTTAGCTTCTTTGAATTTTTTTTCTTCGGCTTCCCGCAGGAGTTCTTTGGCTTGTTCTAGGTCTGAAATCTGTCCTGTTTGGGCTTGGGCGGGTGTTTGTTTTTTATTTTCTTCGGGGGTTACTTCTTTTGAGCTTTGATCGTCTTTACCGTCAGCATTTTTCTTAGACGATTTGTTATTAACGGCGGAGCCTGATGGTGAAGTAGAGCTAATGGGCTGGACATTGCTGACCATGGCACCTTCCATGGCGACGGAAAGTCCGCCTAGAACACCGCCAGCGCCGCTGGTGGATTCAGATATTTTCGGTGCGGTAGGATCAAAGTAATTGGAGATTGCGTTTTTTTGTTCATCTGTGGTGACGTTTAACAACCATAAAAGCAGGAAAAATGCCATCATCGCTGTCACGAAGTCAGCATAGGCAACTTTCCACGCGCCACCGTGATGACCGCCGCCTTTGACAATCTTTTTGATGATGATGGGTTGTTCTGCTGCTTTTTCCTCGTCAGCCATGATGTGGTGTTCTTTTACCTATTGGGTGGGGGATGGCAGTTCATTTAGCTTTTCTTCAAGTTCTTGGAATGTCGGTTGAACATCGTGCGAGAGAACTTTTCGGCCGAATTCAACGGCAACTTGCGGTGCGGCGCCGTTTAAGAAAGCGATGATACAGGTTTTGATGATTTTGTAATATTGGACTTCGGTTTCGGCTTTTGCGCTCATGGCACCGGCGATGGGGCCGAAATAACCGTAGGCAAACCAAACCCCTAAGAAGGTTCCAACTAGTGCACCACCGATTAGTTTACCCAAAACTTCGGGGGGTTCGGAAATTGATGCCATGGTTTTAATCACCCCTAACACCGCGGCAACAATACCAAGCGCCGGAATGCCATCGGCCATGGTTTGCATGGCGTGGCCTGGGTGGGCTTCATGATGTTCGATGCCTTCGATTTCTGCATCCATCAAGGCTTCCAGTTCAAACGCTTTATCATTGCCAAGAGAAATAATTCTTAAGTAATCGCACACGAAGACCAGAGCATGGTGATTATGCTGGAAGCTTGGGAATTGACCAAACATATCACTTTCATGCGGGTTTTCTATGTGGGTTTCCAAAGCCAGCCAGCCTTTGGTGCGGGCAAGTTTGAAAATCGAGAATAAGATCGAAAAAAGCTCGATATAATCGTCTTTTGAATAGGCGTTGGGTTTGGTTAGGGCGCCAAAATACTTCAGCGTGTGTTTCATGCCGTCACTAGTATTGGAGATCAGAAACGCACTGACCGCACAGCCTAAGATGATGACAACTTCCCCCGGCGCTGCGGGTAGAATATTGGCGGTGAGCAAATGGATGGCTTTTTCAAAGCCGGCGGTCATGATTAAGCCGCCAATTGTACAACCGATAACCAGAATGAGACCAAGTATTTTCATTACGGGTTACCCTTTATCGTTTTCGTTAATATAGTCTGGCGCAGGGCGGGGCTTAGAGTAATGGTATCCTTGCCCATAAACGATGCCAAGCTTTCTGAGAGCTTGAACGATTTCCTGATTTTCCACGTATTCAGCAATCACTTTCACCCCCATGTCTTTGCACATATTGGTGATGTTTTTGACGATCGCGACATCGCGCTGAGATTCCCGGATGTTACGGATATATTTACCATCGATCTTAACTGTATCGACATTGAGTTCTTGCAAGTACTGCAAAGAGGCAGAGCCCGCGCCAAAATCGTCCAGAGCAACCTGGAACCCCATGGCTTTGAGTTCATCGACAAAGCTGGCAACTTTTTGAAGGTTATCGATTTCGTAAGATTCTGTGATTTCGAATGATAGACGCTCATGCAGCTGGTCGAGTTTTGCTATCAAGTTTTTTAATGCTTTGAAGAAGGCATCGTTTGTTATGGATTGACCCGAGATATTGACGGCAAATTTGGTGCGCGTATTTCCGGCTTTGTAACGGATATAGCTGATGAGCTTATCGCAGATTGCTAAATCGAGCTCGGCGGCCATGTTTACGGATTCACTAAAGACGACCCATTCTTGGGTATTGCCGTAGCTAAAACGAGTGAGGGTTTCGTAGTGTGAAAGCTCGCCAGTTTCCATGTCGACGATGGGCTGGAAATATAGGCTGAAATTACTTGTGTCGATGAATTTTTTAAGTTCTTTCAGCTTTTCGGCGCTGGCATTCACATATTCTTCGAAGCTACCGGACAGGTTATCCGTGTTCATGTTTTTAGCGCCTTTGCGCTCAAACTCATTAAGGGTATGAATAATGGCGCGGGAGGCCTCTTTGATGCTCATTCCGTCGATGTCGGCATCAACCGTTTTTTGATCAACTGAAATACCGGCGCCTTCGGGGTCTTGTTGGGCCGCGATCTTTTGAATTTCTGCGGTTATCTTTTGTGTATCAATGTTTTTTTCATGCAAAACGGTATAGCGGTTCTCTGATACTTGCCCAGCAGCATCACCGCCCAGAGAGCTTTGATTTAGAGATTTCGCAATTTCTTTGGTTAGTTGGTTCCAGGCATCTTTACCGATTCTGTCTTTATAGTCTTTGTCGATGTTCAGATCGAGGAAGGTTAGGCTGGTCTCGATGTCGAGTGCTTTGGCGGCATTTAGCTTTTCTTCCAGCACATCATTTAATGTTTCTTTTGTCAGGAGCTCATCACGCTCTAAATTTTCGTAGATGAGGTCGGCAAGTTCGTTTGCCACGCCGATCGTTATATAGAGCACATTA
>QGCY01000167.1_pt1 | contig 13136 bp, 12 predicted proteins | sample 4708041 | NCBI WGS metagenome assembly QGCY01 (sample SAMN08941164, study PRJNA450518) | Sediment metagenome, whole genome shotgun sequencing project. | biome: grassland soil; feature: grassland; material: soil; isolation source: soil 14 days enrichment with methanethiol and mixed carbon source ... | reverse complement strand
ATTAAACATCATCCAGAAATAAAAATAATTGGTTTGTCTATGTACTCTAGCAAACAATTTATACAAGGTATGTTTATGGCTGGTGCATATGGATATTTATTAAAAGATGGTAGCTCGTTAGAATTGGTAACAGCTATAACCACTGTTGTAGAAAACAAAAGATATCTATCTAAAGATTTGGATCAAGAAATGCTAAGTCAGTTAAAAAAAGGAGAATCTATAGAAAAAACGGAATTAAGTTCTAGAGAAAAAGAAGTTTTACAATTAATTGCAGAAGGCAAATCTTCTAAAGAAATAGGAGAAATATTATTTCTAAGTTCTAAAACTGTAGATGTACATAGAAATAATATTATGAAAAAATTAGAATTATACTCTATACCAGAATTAACAAAATATGCAATTCAACAAGGATTAACCTCTTTAGATATATAAAAAACTAGATTTATTTTAATATATAAATCTAGTTTTTAGTAGCTGTTTAATTTTTAATTAAACTATTTTATTGGGGGACTATGAATAAGCTTATAAAATTTATCTTATTTTATATACCAAAGGTACACTAGAAACATAAATCTTCTAATAGGTAATATTCTTATTTTTTCAAAGAATAGTTACCATATTTAAAGTCAAATATTTTAAAAAATTATAATTATTGATAACACCAGAAAAAAAAGTGCTAATTGTAGAAGACAATGCTATTATAGCAGAAGGTATTTCTAAAGCTATTTCTATAGAAAATTATCCAATCAAGAAAAAATTAACCGACAAAATTAAAGATGCTATTAACTTATTAAATACTCATATGTTCCAGTTAATTATTCTTGATTTAAGTTTACCAGATGGTAGTGGTTTAGAAATATTAAAAATGCTCAATGAAAAAAAAGTTGAAAAGCATGTACTTGTCTTTTCTACCAACATTCATTTAAAAAGAATCTGTTTAAAATACGGTGCATATGCTTTTTTTGATAAAGCTACCGATTTTGACGAGTTAGTAAAAACTTCTAAATCTTTACTTGTGTAAAGTTAAAATACTTAAAATTAAACAAATAATCTAATTATCTTAGAATGCTTAAGATGATTAAAAAAAAATAGAAATTTTTATTATTATTTTTTGATTAAAAATCATTGCAGATATCAAAAATGATTTTATATTTGCAGACCTTTACCATGCGAAAGTAGCTCAGTTGGTAGAGCGTCAGCCTTCCAAGCTGAATGTCGCCAGTTCGAACCTGGTCTTTCGCTCAAAAAAACCTTACTATTTTTAGTAAGGTTTTTTTATATTATCAGAAATATAGATGTTTTCAATTCAAAAATCTTTATAATTTTTTAAGTCTATCACCAAAAAGTAACAACAACACAATAGGAATTGCTAATAAAATTATAAAAATTGTATTTGTAGAAAATAAAATTGGTCGTATTAAAAGTGTTATTATAAAACCGCCAATTGCGCCTCCTAAATGTGCTGCATGCCCAACATTACCAATTTGTTTTTTCATACCATAAATAGAATACAACAAATACCCTACTCCAAAAATATAACCTGGTATTGGTACTGGTATAAACATTAAATACAAACTCATATCTGGATTTAACAAAATAGAAGTATATACAATGCCAGAAACTGCACCAGATGCGCCAACTGCACTATAATAAGGCTCGTCTTTATGATACTGTAAAGCATACAAACTACCTGCTAAAAGGCTTCCAAAATAGATAATTAAAAAATAAGTATCTCCTACAATTTGCGTTACAAAACCACCAAACATATACAAAACATACATATTTAAAATAAGGTGCATCCAATCTACATGTAAAAAACCAGAAGTTAGCATTCTAATTTTTTCATCACCTTTTACCCTACCCACTTGAAACTTATATTTATCTAAAAAAGCATAATCGTCAAAGCCCTTTTTAGAAAATATAATGTTGGTGATAATGAGAATTAATAATACTGGATTAAAGTTTTGTAGCATATCACAAAAATAACAATTCTGATTTGTTTTACTATATTCTTTTAATATTAATACTGATATTTGTAAACTAAAATAAATAAATGCAATTCTTAATTTTTGTTATAGTTTATCCATTTATTTGGGTTCTGTCTAAACTACCCATGCGTTTTTTATACGCTATTTCTGATGTGCTTTTCTTAATAATTTATTACATAATTAAGTATCGAAAAAAAGTAGTTTTAGAGAATTTAAATTTGGTATTTCCAGAAAAATCTGCGGATGAAAAAAATGTGATTGCTAAAAAATTCTTTACGCATTTTACAGACCTTTTTATGGAAACGATTAAAGCAATCTCAATACCAGAAAAAGAAATCTTAAAACGATATCAGTATAAAAACCCAGAATTGGTAAAAACTTTTTTAAACAAAGATAGAAGCATTGCATTTGTTAGTGCTCACCAAGCTAATTGGGAATGGTCTGTAAATTTGCCATTAATTTTAACCTGTAACGTAAATGGTGCTTACACCAGTTTAGGCAACTCTTATTTTGATAAAGTTTTAAAAAAATCTAGAGAACGTTTTGGTTTTACTTGCTATCCATCAGCTAAAACAGTTCAAGCAATTTTTTCAGATTTTAAAAAGAATATTCAGGGTATTTATCTTTTAATTAGTGATCAATCTCCGCAATTAGAACACACCCTTTATTGGCAAAGTTTTTTCGGAATTAAAGTTCCTTTTCACGTGGGTGCAGAAAGTTTGGCTAAAAAGTTTAATTTAGTTGTAATAAACTGCGCTACAAAAAAATTAAAAAGAGGTTTTTACGAAACTGAGTTTACGTTAATTTCTGAAAATCCAAAAGAGATGGAAAATTTCGAAATTACAGACAAATACATTCATCTTACAGAACAATTGGTTTATCAACAACCAGAATGTTATTTATGGTCTCACAAAAGATTTAAACATCGCTATCGTTATAAAGAATGGCTAGCCTTAAAAGCAAATAAATTAAAATCAATTTAGCCTTTTAATTTTATATACGATATTTGTGCTTTAATTTAATTTTATGAATTATATAGTTTTCTATTTAACTTATCCTATAATCTGGTTAATTTCTAGATTGCCAATGCGTATTTTATATGTAATTTCAGATTTTTTCTATGTGATTTTGTATTATATCATCGGATATAGAAAAGATGTAATTTTAAAAAATATAGAGTATGCAACACCAGAAAAATCAGAAAAAGAAAGGCAAAATACTGCCAAAAAATTCTACAGACATTTTACCGATATTCTTGTAGAGAGCATAAAGGCATTTTCTATATCAGAAAAACAAATATTAAAACGTTACACGTATAAAAATCCAGAATTGGTAAATAAATATGCTAAAGAGGGCAAAAGTATTGCTTTAGTTAGCGCACATTTAGCCAATTGGGAATGGTCTATAAGCATACCTTTGGTTTTAGACATTAATGTTTTTGGTGCTTATAATAAATTAAGAAATGAAACTTTTGAAAAAGCACTAAAAGAAAGTCGTCAAAAATTTGGAGTTTCTGGTGATACAACTGCTAATTTTATGAAGTTAATAAAAAGCAACTTCGATAATAAAATTCAAGCGGCTTACATTTTATTAAGCGATCAATCTCCACACGTAGAAAAAACCTTTTATTGGACAGAGTTTTTCGGTGTAAAAGTGCCAATACACACTGGTGCAGAAATGTTGGCTAAAAAGTACAATTTGGTTGTAATTAATTATAAATCTAAAAAGATAAAAAGAGGTTATTACGAAACTGAATTCGAATTGATTACAGACAATCCTAAATTATACAAAGATTACGAAATAACCGATAAATATTTACGAGTTACAGAGAAAAATATAAAGGCTCAACCCGAATGTTATTTGTGGTCTCATAAAAGATTTAAACATAAAGATCGTTTTAACGAATGGCAAAAGTTGCAGGAAACTAAACAGCAAACCAAGAGCTAACTAACTCTTTTTCTATTGGTGTAAAAGTATTATGTACATAATCATTTTTAATAGGATCGTAAGTATAATCTTTAGACCAGTTTTCGATATTTTCTGATAATTCTTCTAAAGATTTACAAACATAATTTAGCTCTGCACTTGTAATTGTAGGATGCAAAGACAAACGAATCCAACCTGGTTTATCTGTATTGCAACCGTGTAAAATTTCGTCCTTAATTCTGTTAGATGTTTCTTGATTTACATTCAATAAAAAATGTCCATATGTTCCTGCGCAAGAACATCCTCCACGAGTCTGAATTCCGAATTTATCATTCAATAATTTTACCACTAAGTTAAAATGATATTTTTCGAAATAGAAAGAAAAAATACTCAATCTATCTTTATGGTTTGGTGCTAGTATTTTAACATCCTTTAAATTCTCTAAAGTTTCAAAAACTACTTTATTAAGTTCTTCTTCTCTTTTCTTAATATTAACAGTGCCCATTTTTTCTTTTAACTGAATAGAAAGTGCAATTTTAATAGTTTGCAAAAAACCTGGTGTACCACCATCTTCTCTAGTTTCTACGTCATCGAAATAATCGTGTTGGCCCCAAGGATTTGTGTAACTCACAGTACCACCTCCTGGGTTATCTGGCACAGTATTTTTATATAATTTTTTATTAAAAATTAAAACTCCAGAACTACCTGGACCTCCTAAAAATTTATGAGGAGAAAAGAAAATGGCGTCTAACATTTCATCTTCATTTTCTGGATGCATATTTATATCTACATAAGGTGCACAACAGGCAAAATCTACAAAACACAAACCATTATAACTATGGATTAATTTTGCAACATCATGATAAGGTGTTTTAATACCTGTAACATTAGAACAAGAAGTAATTGATGCTATTTTAATTTTTCTATGTTGATGTTTTTTTATGCACTTTTCAAAAGTTGCTAAACAAACCAAACCTTCGTTATTACAAGGCACAACTTCTACATCTGCAATGGTTTCTAACCATGACGTTTGGTTTGAATGATGCTCCATATGAGACACAAAAACAATTGGTCTTAAATCCTCAGGAATTGAAGTATGATTTTTTAAATTTTCGGCAACTTTAATCCCTAAAATTCTTTGGAATTTATTTACAACACCTGTCATCCCAGAACCTGTTGTAATTAAAACATCATTACTATTTGCATTTACATGACGTTTTATAATATTTCTAGCTTCGTGATAAGCCAAAGTCATTGCAGCACCAGAGGTAGAAGTTTCAGTATGTGTATTTGCCACAAAAGGGCCAATTTGACTGCTAATTTTGTCTTCTATAGGTCTGTATAATCTTCCGCTTGCAGTCCAATCGCAATACACTAAATTTTGTTCTCCATAAGGAGATGTAAAGGTTGCATCTACACCAATAATTTGATTTCTAAATTGCGAAAAATACTGCTCTAAACTCATTCTTAATTTTTAAAATAATTTAAATCTTGCTCCAAAAACAATTGTTTTTTCTAAAAAGGTAAAACTCTGTTCTGCAGAATCTTCTGGGTTTTCTGTAGTTCTAATATTTGGCATATTTATATAGCCATACTTTAAATCAGATTGCAAAAAGAAGTGCTTAAAAAAGGTAAGGTTTAAACCAGCACCAACAGAAACTCCCCAACCAGAAACATGAAAATTGTCATACCTTTCTTTGTTTAATAAAGTGGTGTTTGTTCGTGGATATAAAAAACCTGCTCCAAAACCTTCGGTTATATTTAATTGCAAATTTTCATCATTCATGCCAATTAAATGCCCAATTTCATCAAATCTTTTGATTTCAAAATTTACATAATTTAAACCATCAGTATGTTCGAATTGTAAAAAATCATGAGTTAGCCTAATATCATCGTTATTATAAACTCCATCATAAGGCGTATTGGCATTAATTTCTCCATTTATTTTTACAGTTTGATAACTTTCTACTACGTATTTCATATGATCTACTCCAATAGAAATAGTGTAATGATCGTTTAAAAAATACCCCAATCTAAAATTTGTTTGTGGTAATGTTATTTTTGTTGGATGAAAATAATCTAAAGTAAAACTTGATATTCTGTCATTTGCAGCAACATCTTGCAAAGTAAAATCGTAATTACTCCCTTTAAAATTAATATCTGAATTTGAGTAATCTGCTCTGTTCCATCCCCAATAAATAAAGAATTTCCCTTTATTACCCACTTTTGTTTTTTCTTTTTCTTGTGCTATAAATGACAATGACACTGTTAACAACAAGAAAAAAATTGATTTTGTTTTCAAAATATTATGCTATTATTTCTTTAATTTCTTTTATAAATCTTTCTGCTAAAGCATCTGCAGCTTCTTGCGATTTTGCTTCAGTATATATTCTGATAATTGGTTCTGTGTTCGATTTTCTTAAATGAATCCATTCTTCTGCAAAATCAATTTTTACACCATCAATGGTATTTACATCTTCGTTTTTATAGGTTGATGCCATGGTTTCTAAAATTTGATCAACATCAATTGCTGGTGTTAATTGAATTTTATTTTTACTCATAAAATAACTTGGATAAGAATCTCTTAACGTTTTGCAAGATACTTTTTGATGTGCTAAATGCGATAAAAACAGGGCAACACCCACTAAAGAATCTCGTCCATAATGAGAATCTGGATAAATAATTCCTCCATTTCCTTCTCCTCCAATTACAGTATTGGTTTCTTTCATTTTTATAACCACATTTACCTCGCCAACTGCAGAAGCAGTATAAGTACCTCCATGTTTTTGAGTAATATCTCTTAAAGCTCTAGAAGAAGATAAGTTAGAAACTGTATTACCTCCACCCAATCTTCCTAAAACATAATCTGCACAAGCTACCAAAGTATATTCTTCGCCAAACATAGATCCGTCTTCAGAAACTAAAGCTAATCTGTCTACATCTGGGTCTACAACAATTCCGAAATCTGCTTTTTCCTTAACAACCAATTCAGAAATATCTGTTAAGTGTTCTTTTAAAGGTTCTGGATTATGAGGAAATTGTCCATTTGGTGTACAATACAATTCTACACATTCTACATTTAATTCTTTTAATAAAGCTGGTACAAAAAGACCTCCAGTAGAATTTACACCATCTACAACCACTTTAAAATTCGCTTTTTTAATAGCTTCAACATCAACCAAATCTAAATTTAAAACTTCTTGTATGTGTTTATGTAAGTAAGTGCTATTCTTTGAATACGATCCTAAATCATCAACTTCTGCGAATTCAAAATCTTCACTTTCTGCTAGTTCTAAAATCTTAACACCTTCTTCTCCGTTTAAAAATTCTCCTTTTTCATTTAATAATTTTAAGGCATTCCATTGTTTTGGATTGTGAGAGGCTGTTAAAATAATTCCTCCGTTTGCTTTTTCTAAGGGTACAGCTACTTCTACAGTTGGTGTTGTAGATAAACCTAAATCTACTACATTTATACCTAAACCTACTAAAGTATTTGCTACTAAACTAGAAATCATTTTACCAGAAATTCTGGCATCTCTACCAATAACTACTGTAAGTTTTTCTTTGTTTGGGTTTCTATTTTTTATGAATGCTCCATAAGCAGAAGCAAATTTTACGGCATCAATTGGGGTTAAATTATCATCAGTTCTACCTCCTATTGTTCCTCTAATTCCTGATATTGATTTTATTAATGTCATAGTTTGATAATGGCCTTTTATTGTATAACAAATATAAAAGAATCTATTTTGTAATTTATTAATTTTATAAAAAAGGTAGCAATATATTGTTAAATTACTGATGCTTGTAAATAGGCTGCGTTAAGGATTGAAGCTTTGTTTGAGCTCTTTTATGAAGTTATGAATAAAAAGCGAGTGCGTAAAGCCTGACCTTTAGGTAACGCCAAAAAAATGGTAGCAATTAAAAATAAAATATTAGATGTACTAATTTAGTTATTAAAAAAAAGCCGATACAAATTGTATCGGCTTTTAAAATATTTTAGAAATGTAAATGATTATTTACCTTCTTCCATTTTTTTCTTTAAGGCTGCAAGACCTCCAATATCTCCTAATGTAGTTTTTTCTGCATCAGATGATTTTTTAGCTTGTGCTTTAATATTTTTACGCTCTTGTTCTTTAAAGATAGATGTATGAGATACCACTACTCTTCTGTATTCTTTAGAGAATTCTAATACAATAAATTTTAAAGTTTCGCCTTTAGCTAATTTAGTACCATCTTCTTTTTCTAAAAATCTACTTGGAGCAAAACCTTCTACACCATCATCAAAAGTTACAACAGCTCCTTTATCATTCTTTTCTTTTACAAGACCTTCGTGAATAGAACCAATTGCGTATGTTGCTTCGTGTGCATCCCAAGGATTATCTTGAGTTTGTTTATGACCTAAGTTTAATTTTCTGTTTTCTACGTCTAATTCTAAAACTTGAACTTCTAATTTTTGACCTACAGTTACAAAATCTGATGGATGTTTTACTTTCTTTGTCCAAGATAAGTCAGAAATATAAACTAAACCGTCTATACCTTCTTCTAATTCTACAAATACACCAAAGTTTGTGTAATTTCTTACTGTACCTGTATGTACTGAGTTAATTGGGTATTTAGTAGTAATATCTGTCCAAGGATCTGGGTGTAATTGTTTGATACCTAAAGACATTTTACGGTCTTCTCTATCTAAAGTTAAGATTTGAGCTTCTACTTTATCTCCAACTTTTACAAAATCTTGTGCAGAACGTAAATGTGTTGACCAAGACATTTCAGAAACGTGAATTAACCCTTCTACTCCTTGTTCTACTTCTACAAACGCACCATAATCTGCTAAAACAACAACTTCTCCAGTTACTTTATCACCAATTTTTAAATCAGCATCTAAAGCTTCCCATGGATGAGCAGATAATTGTTTTAAACCTAATTGAATTCTAGATTTGTTATCATCAAAATCTAAAATTACAACGTTTAATTTTTGATCTAATTCTACAACCTCATTTGGATGATTAATTCTAGACCAAGATAAATCTGTAATATGTACTAAACCATCTACACCACCTAAATCTACAAACACACCATAAGAAGTAATGTTTTTAACAACACCTTCTAATACTTGTCCTTTTTCTAACTGACCAATGATTTCTTTTTTCTGTAATTCAATATCAGCTTCAATAAGTGCTTTATGAGATACAACAACGTTTTTAAATTCGTGGTTGATTTTTACAACTTTGAATTCCATTGTTTTTTCTACATACTGATCGTAATCTCTAATTGGCTTAACATCAATTTGAGATCCTGGTAAAAATGCTTCGATTCCGAAAACATCTACAATCATACCACCTCTTGTTCTACACTTAACAAAACCGTTAACTACTTCACCTGTTTCATGTGCATTATTAACACGTTCCCAAGCTTTAATTACTCTTGCTTTTTTGTGAGATAATACTAACTGACCAGAAGAATCTTCTCTTTTATCAACTAATACTTCTACTTTATCTCCAACAGCTAATCCTTGGTTATAACGAAATTCATTTAAAGATATAACTCCTTCAGATTTAGAGTTAATATCAATAATGGCATCTCTGTCTGTAATTCTAATTACAGTACCTTCAATTACATCACGTTCATTAACAAAACCAACAGTACCTTCTAAAGCTTTTTCAAACTCTTGTAATTTTTCCTCATCAACAGCTTCAATACCTTGCTCGTATTTGTGCCAGTTAAAATCAGCTAAAAATTGTGTTGGATCTTGTTTTTCTTCTACAGCAGGAGTTGCTGTTTCTTGTACTTCTGCAGCAACTACTTGCTCTTCAGTGTTTTTTGTTTCTTCAGACATGTGTCTAAAATAATTTTGTATCTTGTTGTTTTTCAGATTTTTAACGAATTAAACTTCAAGAGATGTTTTTAAATTTTGTTTTAAATAATTCCTTTTCTAAATCTGTTATCGTAAAAAGGAGTGCAAATTTACAAAAATTACTTGATTTATAACCAATTACAATAAAAATAATTCTCTTTTATTGTGATTATATTTGTACTGAAAATCAAAATATTATGAAATCTATATTAAAATTAACAGTATTTTTATTGCTGATGATAAATTTCGGATGTAAAAAAACAACAAATCCTATTGTAAAATATCATAAATCACATATAAAAAGTAGCAAAAATGTTCCTTCTTCTGATGCTGTTCAAGTTGGCAATTTATACTTTTTAACTGGGCAAATTGGTAAAAATCACAATTCAGGAAAATTAATAGAAGGCGGTATTGAGGCCGAAACAAAACAAGCTCTTTTAAACATAGAATCTGTATTAAAGCAACACAACTTAACTTTAAAAAATGTTGTAAAATGTACGGTTATACTTTCTGATATTAATGATTTTTCTAAAATGAATACAATTTATCGCAGTTTTTTTACCGATAATTTACCTGCAAGAACTACATTTGCAGCCAATTTAGTAGCAGGTGCAAAAATTGAAATTGATGTGGTTGCAGCAAGAAAGTAGATGATGGATAAAAAGACACAAGAATTAGTAAATAAAGGGATTATGCTTCCGTTAATGGAAGAATTTTATACCATACAAGGAGAAGGTTCTCACACAGGAACTGCAGCTTATTTTATAAGAGTTGGTGGTTGCGATGTTGGGTGCCATTGGTGCGATGTTAAAGAAAGTTGGAATGCAGATTTACACCCACCAACATTAGCAGATAAAATAATAGATAACGTAATAAAACATGCTGATACTGTTGTAATTACAGGAGGTGAGCCTTTAATTTGGTCTATGGATTATATTACCCAAAACCTACAAAAAAACAACATAAAAACGCATATAGAAACTTCTGGAGCGTATTCTTTTTCTGGAAAATGGGATTGGTTTTGTCTTTCGCCAAAGAAGACAAAATTACCTTTAGACGAGTGTTATGCTCAAGCTGATGAATTAAAAATGATAATTCATAATAAATCAGATTTTGATTTTGCAGAGCAAGAAGCTGCTAAAGTTCGCGAAAAATGTCAGTTATTTTTACAACCAGAATGGAGTAAAAAAGAAAAGATGACAGAACAAATTGTAGATTATGTAATGAAAAATCCAAAATGGAAAATTTCATTACAAACTCATAAATACTTGAATATTCCTTAGTATTATTAGTAGCTATTTCCTGCTTTACACTATATCTTTTTATGCTGAATAACTTATAACTTATTCATTATATATATTTTATAACTCTATATAAAAATTTATAGCAAATTTAATTCAGCATAAAAAGGATGTCGTTTCAATCAGGGCTAAGCCTACTTAAAATCGATTAGAGTTTAAGCTATTTTTTGATCTATTAAATCACAAATTATTTTAAATTGTTCTTCTATAGTCATGTCAGAATTATCAAATTCAATAGCATCATTAGCTTTTACTAATGGAGAATCTTCTCTAGTTGAATCAATTCTATCACGTTCTTGTACGTTAAAAAGAATTTCTTCATATTTTACATCATCTCCTCTATCTATTAATTCTTTATAACGTCTTTTTGCTCTTTTATCAGCAGAAGCAGTCATATATAATTTTAAATCTGCATCAGGAAAAACAACTGTACCAATATCTCTTCCGTCCATAACTACTCCACCTTCTTTTCCCATTTCTTGTTGTTCCGCGACAAGTTTTTTTCTAACATCAGAAATTGCAGCAACTTTACTCACTAATTGGGATACTTCTAAAGTTCTAATTTCTTTTTCTACATTAATATTATTCAAATACATTTCAGCAAAACCTAAATCTTCATTAAATAGAAATGAAAGAGAAATATTTTTTAAACTAGAAATTAATTCTTCTTTATTTAAAGTATCTATACTAACAAAATCATTATTTTTTGCGAAAAGAGTTACTGCTCTGTACATTGCACCAGTATCAACGTAAATATAATTGTATTTTTTTGCCAATAATTTAGCAATTGTACTCTTTCCTGTTGAAGAAAATCCGTCTATAGCAATTGTGATTTCTTTATTCATTTATATTTATCTTTTATCTAAATCAATTTGTAAACTAAAAGTACTTGCATTTGTTGCTGAATGAAATTTAGAATATGCATAATTAAATTTTATTTTATTCATTTTTATTCCAAAGCCAAAAGATATACCTCCAAAAGTTCTTACATTTTGTAATTTTAATTCTGCTGCTCTTCTAAAATTATATCCCATTCTTAAATTTATTGCACTTTCCGGAAATAATTCTGCTCCAACAACAAAATGACGAAAAGTATTATCAATAAAACCTATTTTTTCTTCAGTAATATTACCTTCTAAATCCGTAGTTTGTTCAGAAGGATTAGAAACTGAAACATTCCATTGTTGTAAATTATCTAAAGTTAAATACCATTTCAATGGAACATATTCTAATTGATAAGAAGCTCCCACTGCTACTTTAAACGGCAATTCTTCATTTGTCCCATCATAAGTTTTAATTTGTTTCCCCACATTTCTAGCTACTAAGGTAAATGAATAAGGTTTATAAGGACTGTAATATAAGACACCAAAATCTACAGCAATACCAAAAGAAGTATAATTGCTAATAGAAGAATTAATTAACTTTACATTAGAACCAAAAAATAAATTGGTCCAAGGTAAATTTCGAGCATAACCAATGGAAATAGCAATATCACTTGCACCAAAATTACCAGTTTCATTACCTTGTTCATCAGCACCAATTAAAGTTCCATAATCTATATATTTTATATTCGCTTGTAGAGTCCCAAATCTTCTTGAAATTAACTTACCATAAGATACTGATCCTATATTAATACCAGCCAAATAACTAGAATAATTAACAGAAACTTTATTATCAATCTCAGGATTAATCGTTGAAGGATTCCAAATCGGTTGATTTACATCGTCAATAAGTGTTAATACCTCTCCTCCTAGCGCAATTTGTCTAGCAGTAGTGGATATATTTAGAAATTGATAAATACTTTCACCTCCAACTTGTCCAATTCCTTGAATTGAATAAAAAAGTAAAATAAATAAAGTTAAATTATATTTCATTTAAAATTAAACCTGTCATATAAAAAACGAAAATACCACAGAATATTTCATAAAAAAAGTAAAGTTTACAAATAATCTACAATAAAAAAACCTCATATCGTAAGATATGAGGTTTAAAGATCTTGGTATTAACAAGATAAAGAAAGGCAGCGACCTACTCTCCCACATAAATGCAGTACCATCGGCGCTATTG
>QGCY01000166.1_pt1 | contig 13137 bp, 7 predicted proteins | sample 4708041 | NCBI WGS metagenome assembly QGCY01 (sample SAMN08941164, study PRJNA450518) | Sediment metagenome, whole genome shotgun sequencing project. | biome: grassland soil; feature: grassland; material: soil; isolation source: soil 14 days enrichment with methanethiol and mixed carbon source ... | reverse complement strand
GGTTTATATTTTAATCATTTTAATGAATTGTTACTTACTTCGTTTTACATGATATCTGTCCAGTTAATAAACGTAATCTTTGAAGTTGTAAAAAACAAATTTGTTGAAAAAACTCTTTTTATTTAAAAACATGAAATAATCATGAAAACAAAACAAATAACGCTATGCTTTTTACTTGCCTTCTTGGCAGCAAATAATGTTTTTTCACAAAATTATAAAGGTGTAGTCTTTTTAGATGTTAATAATAATGGTGTCAAAGATGCTTCTGAAAAAGGAATTCAAGACATCGTAGTTTCCGATGGTTTAAACGTTGTTAAAACCAATAAAAAAGGAGAGTATAGTTTAAATGGGTTTGATGATTTTCACTTTATTATGGCACACACGCCTGCTAACTATCAAACCAAAATGTTTTATCATGCTTTAAAAAAAGGGGTTAAAACCTATGATTTTGCCTTTACTCCAAAAGAAAAAGTAGATGACTTCAAGTTTGTGCATATCTCTGATACTGAAACTTTTGAGCATAGAGATTGGTTAAACTCATTAAAGGATTATGCAAAAAATGAAAGCCCTGATTTTATAATGCATACGGGTGATATTTGTTACAAAAGAGGCATGGATTTTCATGCTAAAAATGTAACGGAAAAAACATTAGGAGTTCCTGTAAAGTACAGTATTGGAAACCATGATTTGGTTGCTGGTGACTATGGAGAACAATTTTACGAGCAACGTTTTGGTCCTGTATATTACTCTTTTGAGCAAGGTAATGTGTTGTTTATTTCAACGCCAATGTTACACGGAGATTACAAGCCTAAATACACTAAAAATCAGGTATATAATTATTTAAAAAATCTGTTAAAATACTTTCCAAAAAAACAACCTAAAATAATATATAACCACGATCTATTAACTGAAAAAGATCAATTTATATACAGCATTAATAAAGATGAAGCAATAAACTTAAACGACTACAACTTAAAAGCTTGGTTTTTTGGGCATTACCACAACAATAATATAAAAGAACATAGTAATACGGGGATCAAATCTATTTGTACTGCGAGTCCTGTTATGGGTGGTATAGACCATACTCCATCAATGTTTAGAATTGTGCATGTAGATAGAGATGGTAACATAAACACAGAATTAAGATATACAGGGATAAATAAAAAAATAACCGTTGTTACCCCAAAGAAAGAACAAATATGTAAGTTGGTAGATGGCTATTTACCTATTTCAGTTAATGCCTACAACAGTGCCTCTAAAATAGATAGTATTCGTTATTCTATAAATCCTAATGACTTTTACCCTAGCTGGCACGATTTAAAAGTGAGCGAAGGTTGGTTAAAGATGAAAAAATCTTCGGATTTCAATTGGATTGCAAAATGGAAACCTCGTCATGAAGCAGAAAACAAACAATATACGATAAGAGTACAAGCATTTTTAAATAATGGAAATGTAATTCGCACTAAAAATAATTTTACATATAGAAAAAATACCTCAATAGCTGAAATAGGAAAAGATTGGTCAAATCTTTTGGTAAACGCACAGCATACAGGAGATGCGAATAGAATTGTGAAACCTCCTCTAAAAATGCTTTGGGTTAAAAACACAGGTACTAATATTTTTATGAGCTCACCTATTGTTGCTCAAAATAAAGTTTTTGTAGCTTCTATGGATGATCATAATTACAAAAAAGGAGCAATTATAGCCTATAACGCTACTACAGGTAAGCAAGTTTGGAAATATACAGGTATAGGCTCGGTTAAAAACGCTATTGCCTTTACTAACGGTAATATTGTAGCAACCAATTCTAAGGGAGTTACCTACGCAATTAAAGGTAATTCAGGTGTTCTATCTTGGAAAACTGACCTTGATTATAATAGAATGCCTCCTATTGTTACAGGAATTACTACTCATAACAATACTGTTTATACGGGTTTTGGTAATTCTTTAAGTGCTTTAAATGGTAAAAACGGGGAAGTTTTATGGAAAAACAAAAGTTGGAATAACGGTGAAGGAAGTGTACCAACTTTAACCTTAGCAGATGGTGTTTTAATAGCATCTTCACATTGGGTAAGCTTGTTTGGTCACGATACCAAAACAGGAAAGTTGCTCTGGAAAAACAAAGATTTAAGATTTAGAGACGCGACAACCACATTTAAAGACGGTAAACTATATGTTGCGTCTAATAACAGTCTATATATTTTAAATCATAAAACAGGTAAAGCTGTAAAAAGGGTAGAAACTAAGTTTAATTTTAGTGTTTCTTCTGCTCCTTTAATTACAGATAGTTTAATAATTATGGCTACCTCAAACAATGGAGTGGCTGCATTTAATAAAAAAACATTTGAACTTTTATGGAATCATGCAACAGAACCTGCTTTAATATACACATCGCCGTATACAAAAACCAACGAAAAAACCGTAGAAGCGTCTCCAGTACTTTCTGGAAATGTAGTTTATATCGGAGGATCTGATGGTGTTTTTTATGCTTTAGATATAGCATCTGGTAAAGAAATATGGAAAATAGATATCGGAGTTCCCATTTTTGCTACAGTAGCTATTTCAGGAAACTTAATTTTCGTTAATGATTTTTCTGGAAACGTGTATGCATTTACTTCAAATAATAAATCAACCAATTAGAATAAAAAAATATGTACAAATCATTTAATAAACAAAAACGAATTACCACTTATATTATCAATACGTATTAAGAAAACTAATCAATTAACATAAAAAAAATCAACTCAAACAAATTATGAAAAAAGCATTTAAATGTTTATTTAAAGGGACGTATACTAAGCTTAGGATAATGCTTGGAGTCTTATTTATTGCAAATATTTCTGCAAGAGCAAACGCTTTAAATATAAACTTCAATGAATTAAAAGAAAATAGAGTACAACAAACTAAAATTTCTGGAATTATTACCGATAAAAATGGAGAATCATTACCTGGGGTAACTGTTTTTGTTGAAGGTACAGAAAGAGGAACTCAAACAGATTTTGATGGCAAATATACCATTGACGCAAAGGTAGGAGATGTATTAGTCTTCAGTTACTTGGGTATGAAAACTCAACGTATTACAGTTAAGGAGAATAATGTTATAAACGTAGTTTTACAAGAAGATAGTTCAGAATTAGATGAAATAGTTATTACAGCTCTAGGGATCAAAAAAGAAAAGCGTAAAATTGGATATGCTACCCAAGAGGTCAAGGGTGCTGCTTTAACAAAAGCTCAACCTCCTAGTTTTGCAGAAGGTTTAACTGGTAAGATAGCTGGAGTTATTGTAACGAATAACAGTTCTGACTTTTTTTCAGATCCTCAAATATATTTAAGGGGGGCTACACCATTAATTGTTGTAGATGGTGTGCCACAACCAAACAGTGATTTTTGGAACCTATCTTCTGATGATATCGAAAACATTAATGTACTTAAAGGTGCTGCTGCTTCTGCATTATATGGTTCTTTGGGTAAAAATGGTGCTTTACAAATAACCATGAAATCAGGTAAAGGTAAAAAAGGAACAGTAATTACCTACAATACGTCAAACACATTTCAAACAGGTTTTTTAAGAATTCCACGTGCTCAAACAGAATACGGTCCTGGTAACAATGGTATTTATAGATATGGTGGTGGAGTTGCAGGTGGCGATGGTTTAACTCAAGGTGGTGGTCAAAACGATGTAGACCACTCGGTTTGGGGGCCTAAATTCGATGGAAGACTTATAGAGCAATACGATTCTCCTATAGACCCTAATACGGGTTACAGAATACCAACTCCTTGGGTGTCTAGAGGTAAAGATAATCTAAAAAACTTTATGGAAGTTGGTGTTGTATCAACACACAATATTACAGCTCAGAGTAATTTTGACAAAGGATACTTTGCCATATCAAACACTTATAGATATGCAAAAGCTTCTACACCTGGCCAACGTCTTGATATTAACACTACCAGATTGGCCGGACACTTAGATCTTTCAGATAAAGTTTCTGTTGATGGTTCTTTACAATATAACTACCAAAGTTCCGATAACAGAATTAGAGGAACTTATGGACCAACTTCTCCAATATATAACCTATCAATATGGGGTGGGGCGCACTATGATATTAACGATTTTAGACAAGTATGGGAAGATGGTAAAGAAGGAATTAAACAAAATTTTGTTGAAAAATGGAGATATAACAACCCATATGCATTGGCTTACGCATGGAAACGCCCTTGGTTAAAAAACGATATTTTAACATACTTAAAATTTAACTATAAGTTTTCTGACAATTTAAAACTTCATCTTAGATCTGCACTAAATACTTACGATTTAACAAATAACGAAGAAATATCTAAAGATATTTATAATTATGATATTCCTGACAGAGGTGGAAGATTTAGATACAATCATAGTAGATACTTTGAAAATAACACAGATATTCTATTAAGCTATAGTAATAAATTTTTTGATGAAGTTTTTGGTATAGATGCCACACTTGGTGCAAATCAAAGGTATTTAAAAAGTACATCAGAAAGCGCTAGTACTACGCAATTAATTATTCCAGAAGTTTTTACACTTCAAAACTCAGTAGATCAAGTAACTCCTCAATCATCAACCTCATACAAAGGTGTTTATAGTGCTTATGCTACCGTAGACTTTTCATTCAAAAACCTATTATTTCTTGGTTCAACATTTAGAGTAGATAAAAGTTCAACTCTTATTAAAAACAACGATTCATTTTTTTACCCATCTATATACAGTAGCCTTGTTGTTAGCGATTTATTTGAAATGCCAGAATTTGTTAGTTTCTTAAAATTAAGAGTAGCCGCTGCAAAAGTAGGAGATGATTTTGAAATTTTTGGAGCAACCAATGAATTTAGCACTGGTAGATGGAGAAACATACCAACAGCTTCATATCCAAGTCAGTTAGAAAACCAAAACTTAGAACCTGAAAGCAATAGTTCTTTTGAATATGGTGCAGAAATAAAATTATTTAACAACAGATTTGGTGTTGATTTTTCAATCTACAAAAACACATTCGGACCTCAAATATTTGTGCAAAATTTTTCTGAAGCATCTGGTTATTCAGGTATTTTAGAAAATGGACGAGAAACCGAAACAAGAGGTTTTGATGCATCTATAAATATTGTTCCAGTAAGAACAGATAATTTAGAATGGTCTATGCTTTTTAATGTAGACAAATACACCAGATACTTAACAAGTTTACCACCGCTAGAAGACGGTACTGTACCCGATAGAGAAGGAAGAGTTTTTGTTGGTGGAGAATTAAACCACTATTGGTATTCATCTTGGGATCTTACTGAAGACGGACAACAAATTCTAGATGCAAGTGGTTTACCTGTTACAAGACCATCAAGAGACTTAGGGAATACACAACCAGATTTTACAGCGAGTGTAAACAATACTATTACATATAAAAATTGGTCTATTAACTTTTTGATAGATGGTCGATTTGGAGGTATTACTTATGATCGTTATGAAAGAGATTTATGGCGATCTGGTTCTCACCCAGATGCAATTCACCCAGAAAGAGAATTATCAAACATTGCTTTTGCAAATGGCGGAGATGCAAGAACTATGCTTATTCCTGGAGTTCAGGTAGTTTCTGGTGAAGTTACCTACGATACTGAAGGAGAAGTTTTACAAGACACTAGAGTTTTTAAAAATAACGATACAAAAATAACCTATCAACAATGGGCGCAAAGATACAAAGGTGCTTGGCAAAACAATCTTATAGAAAAAACATTTGCTAAACTAAGAGAGGTGAGTATAACATATACTTTTCCAAATAAAACGTTAGAGAATACATTCATTGATGCAGCATCTATTTCTGTTATTGGTAGAAATTTATTGTACTTGACTAAAGATGATACCTTCGGAGATTTAGATACCTATACACTTTCTACTGGCGACACAAACCTTCAACAACCCTCTCAAAGATCTTTTGGGTTTAATTTAAATTTAAAATTTTAAAATAAGTTATCATGTTCATAAAAAAATTCATACAATACTCACTAATTTTATTTACAATCATTAGTTTAACGGGATGTTTAGATTTTGAAGAGTTAAGAGAAAATCCTAATCAACCAACAAGTGTTCCTCCATCTTTAATTTTTACAGGGTTAACACCTGGTGTAACAAGTTCTTTTTCTGATTCATATATGAAAATGCAATATCATATATGGGTTTCTACAGACAGTGAATACAGTATAAATTTTAGAAGCGGATTTGGTGGAAGTTTTAATGGTTACGCAACTTTACGTAACATCCAAAAAATGAACGAAGCTGCTGAGGTGAACAATGCTCCAGTTTACACAATTTTAGGTAAATTTTTATCTGCTAGAGCATATATCGAAATGACGCGAAGAATGGGTTACATTCCTTATTCTGAAGCAGAAAATGGAGCCGAAATACCAAGACCTGTTTACGACACTCAAAAATCTGTATACTTAGGAACATTAGATATGTTAGAAGAGGCCAACAATGAATTGGCTGATTTTATAGCCAACAATCAAGGTTATAATTTAGAAGGTGATGCATATTTTGACGGAAAATTATTGAATTGGCAAAAACTAATAAATGCATATTCTTTACGAATTTTAATTTCGTTAAGCAAAAAATCTAGCGATGCAGACTTAGATATTGCTGGTAGATTTGCTAGAATTGTAAATAACCCAGATCAATACCCTCTATTTGAAAGTATTGAGGATAACGCTCAATTAACTTATGCAAACGAAGATAATTTTAGACAAACGTACAACCCAGATAACGCCGTTTATCGTCAATCTGTAAACTATGCTTCTACATATATTAATATGTTAAAAAGTTACGATGATCCTAGATTGTTTGCTGTAGCTGACCCTACGCAATCAGCTGTAGATGCAGATCCAGGTAATTTTGCAGCGGTTAAAGAAAACCCAAGTTCTTATGCTGGTGCAGACCCAACTGTAAGTCCTTCAGACAACATTACCTTAAGATTAGAAGGAAAGTTTTCTTTACCTAATGAAGAAAGATTCTGGAACTACACAGGTCAACCTGGTATTTGGATGAGTTATTGGGAACAAGAGTTTTGTATTGCCGAAGCTGCGCATAGAGGTTGGATAACTGCGAATGCTAAAGAACACTACAACAAAGCAATATCAGCATCAATGAAATGGTATGGTATTGATGATAGCGTAATAACTGAGTATTTATCAGCTACTAAATCTCAGTATGTAACAGGTGATGAAGGCTTAAATAGATTACTGCAACAAAAATATATTGCCTTTGCCGAAAATTCAGGTGATGAAGCGTTCTTTAATTACAGAAGAACCAAGGTGCCTAATTTACCATTCTCTGCATTTAATGTGGGCGCTGAACCAGGATACCCAAAAAGATGGACTTACCCAAGTTCGGAAAACTCAAACAATGCAGTTAATTATTTAGAAGCCTTAAACACTCAATTTGGTACAGAATCAGATGATATTGATTTTACTATTTGGGAAATAGAAGATTAAATTTATAAGTAATGATTATGAAATATATGTATAAAAGCACATTTATTTTTATGATGTGTATATCCGCAACAATGTACAGTCAAAAAAAGAAAGCCATTTTAATAGGAATTGATGGTTTACAATTTGAAAAAATAGCCGATGTTAACACGCCAAACTTTGATAAGCTTAACATAAAAAAAGGGTTTACAGGGGGTATACATGGTACTAAATCTCAACAAGTAACTTCTAGCGGGCCTTCTTGGATGAGTATTTTAACCGGGGTTTGGACAGACCAGCATAAAATAGTTAATAATGCTGGTGAAAAACATGCTAAATCGCCTAGTATTTTTAATTTTATTAAAAGTCAAAAAAAAGACACTTACTTAGCAAGCATTAGTACTTGGAAACAAATTAACCTGCTTTTAAAAAATGACATGTACAAAGTCAATTTTTCAACGCAAGGGGGTACAGATGTGTTATCAACAGAGCTAATTATAGATCAAATAACTAAATATAGCCCAGATTTTTCTTTTGTTCATCTCGATGATATTGACCATGCAGGTCATGCATTTGGTTTCGGAAAAAAATACAACGAGGCTATTGAACAGATGGACTCTTTATTAGGTGATATTCTTAAAACAGTAAAAGAAAGAGAGCATAAATACCACGAAGATTGGTTGGTTATTATTGTCACAGATCATGGTAGAGATACGAATGGCTTTCATCATGGAGGACAAACTGTAGAGGAAAAAACAATTTTTATGGGTATGAACAAAGAAGGTAATGAGCGTTTCATGAAAGTTGATAATAATAGAGTTTTGAAGAATATAGAAGAATTGGAAACTTTATTACCATTAACCTCCATTGTACCAACCGTATTAAAACATTTAGATATATCCATTAAAAAAGAATGGAAATTAGATGCTGAATCATTAATTGATTAAATAGACAAATGTTAAAGCATTTCATTTTAAGATTTTGGTCAGTGATTTGTGCTGTCATTTTTATCATTTCATGTGATAAAGATGATAGTACAAATACTAAAGCAGAACACGTTATCATCATTGGTGTAGACGGTATGAGTATTGACGGTATTAAAACTGCAAATACACCTGTTTTAGATAGTTTAATGGCAAATGGAGCAAGTACACTGAAATCTCGAGGGGTTATTCCAACGAGTTCAGGACCCAATTGGGCGTCGATACTTATGGGTGCTGGTCCAGAAGAACATGGTATTACCAATAATTCATATAGTCCTTTAGAGCCAGCTTTACCTCCCGTAGTTAGCGGAAAAGGGAAAAAAGGTATTTTTCCGAGTGTATTTGAAATGCTACATACTCAAAAACCCAATTGGGAAACGGGTGCTATTTACCATTGGCCAACCATTAAAAATTATTACGAAGAAGAACATGTAAAGCATATAGAAAATTATGAAGATGATGACAAAGTAATTAAAGCTTCACAAAAATATATTGCAAAAAAGCTTCCAAAGTTTTTATTTATTCATTTAGATAATGTTGATCACGAAGGGCATTCAAAAGGACATGGGTCGAAACCGTATTATAAAGCCGTAGAAAAAATAGATTCGTTAATTGGAGATTTAATACATAGCTTAAAAACTAATAAATTGGAATCTAAAACAATAATTATGGTTACTGCCGATCATGGTGGTTTAGGTTTTGGGCATAACGAAAATGTACCCGAAGTTTTAGGGGTTCCATTTATTATATCTGGACCAAATATTAAAAAAGGATATACTATTGTAGAACCTGTAAATACAATTGATACTTCCCCTACAGTGCTCTATGTACTAGGTATTGATAAGCCTTCTGTATGGACAGGAACTCCCATAAAAAGCGCATTTCTTGGTAGCAAAGAACCCGATGCAAAGTATGTTGAACGCGTGTTTTACAGAAAACCACGATTTACACCCATGCAAGATGAATACATTCCTGCTGGCGGCTTGTTTTTAGATAAAAAGCCTAATCTCATCATAAATGTTAAAAATGATTCAGGCATTGTTGTTCGCTACACACTTGATGGTAAAGAGCCTCAAACGGATTCAAAGATGTATACAGATACCCTGCAATTAAACAAAACGACTGTTGTTAAAGCTTCTAAATTTAAAGACGGTAAACGTGTTTCTAATGTGAATACAGCTTACTATAGAGTTGTTGAAAAAGCCAATAATATTGGTGTTTTAGCTGATATCTACTATGGAAAAGGTCTCGATAAACTTCCAGATTTTAATTCAATGAAGCCTGTTTTAAAATCATATCAAACCTACGAATTTACCTCAAGAGGCTTAAAATATCCAAAAGGAGTAGATCAAGTTGCTGTAAAATTCACTTCCTATTTAAAGGTAGCTAGAGAAGGAGAGTATACATTTTACACAGAATCTGACGATGGAAGTAAATTATTTATAAATGATAAAGAGGTAGTTGATAGCGATGGAAATCATGGCGTACGACCTAAAGAAGGAAAAATTTTCCTGAAAAAAGGAAAACATAAAGTTAATGTATTATGGTATAATAGTGGTGGCGGTTTATGGCTACAAACTTATATAAAAGGTCCTAACATACCTCGTCAGGTTTTAACTTCTCAAATGCCTACTAGTGGATTAAGTTTACATACAAATAGATAGGTGTAAAAATATAATGATTGAATTTAATACAATTAAAGAGTGAAACGACGTAAATTTATTCATCAGCTAGGTACTGGGCTAGCTGCTACGTTAATGCCATCAACCATGGTAGCATTTACACCACCAGTAACTACAAAGTTTGCCTCTAAAAGCGTAACCTTTGGTATTGTTGCAGATGTTCATAAAGACTTAATGCCAGATGCAGACAAGCGCTTAGAAACTTTTTTAAACAAAGCAACAGACAAACAAGTAGATTTTATTATTCAGTTGGGTGATTTTTGCATGGCAGACAAAAAGAACAAAGACTTCTTAAACGCTTTTAATGAGTTTAACACTCCCAAGTACCATGTGTTAGGAAATCATGATATGGACAAACACTCTAAGCAAGAAATGCTTGATTTTTGGGGTATGCCAAAGACTTATTATTCATACGATTTTGGAGGTTATCACTTTATTGTTTTAGATGCTAATTTTATTTATCAAGATGGAAAATTTACGGACTATAATAAAGCTAATTTTTATATAGACGATAGTGCAAGAACGTTTATTAATGATGAGCAAATAGAATGGTTTAAAGCAGATTTAGAAAGTACAAAATTACCTACTATTGTTTTTTCTCATCAAAGTCTATGGCATTATCAATGGGGAGTTAAAAATAGGTTAACCCTACAAAAAATTATGGAAGCCCATAAAGAAAAAGTAATCTGTTGTCTTAACGGACATAATCATTTAGATTATCATCATCATCAAAACGGTATAGATTATATAGAAATTAACAGTATGTCTTACCAATGGATGTCTGACAAATACAGTAGTAAAGAACGTTTTGCTGAAAAGTATTACAAGGACTATACATGGCTACCCAATATTGCAGCTTACGAAAAACCGTTATATGCTTTTGCTACGTTAAATCCTAAAGGGACACTAACCATAGAAGGTGTTAAAAGTAATTGGTTATCTCCTTCTCCCTATGAAATGGGTATGAAAAAAGGGATTGAGGGTATGGTTTATTCATCAAGAATTTCAGATTACAACATCAAATTTTAATTAATCAAAGAATGATTTTACTTAAAACAAGTAATGTTTTGCTGTTTGTTATGATAGCTATGACAAATAGTTTTTCATGTTTGTCACAAGAAAAACTATCTGTATTATCTTTTAATATATGGGATCCTAACGATGTATCTTTTTGGGAAAAGTACGAAGGTTATCCAGTAGATCGTATAATAAAATATATTACAGAAGACAACGCAGATATTTTATTACTTCAAGAAGTATCTCTAGAAAATAATATTAAAGAACAATCTTACTATAAAATAAAAGAGCATTTAAAGAAAAAAGGATACTTATATTCCACATTTTATTTACCAAATTACAGTACAGGTAAAGGAGATATTGGCTACTATAAAGGGATGCAAAATTCAGGCTATCCATTAGCTATTCTAAGCAAATACCCTATCTTAGAAACTTTTGCAAATCAAAGCAATAAAAATGCAAAAATGTACAAAGGAATTTTAGGTGTTAAAATACTTTTTAATAAAGAACCGCTATTTATTTTTAATACACACTTTGGTATTGGTCAGAAAACAACGGATATCGAAATGGCAAAAGTTGCAATTCCCTTTATAAACAAAGTTGCTGGCAATAATTCAGTCATTTTTGGTGGTGATTTTAATTGCCCTTCTGCTATAGACACTCCCAACAAATCACAAACCATAGGGAAATATCACTACAGTACTACTACAGACCAATTTTTATTAAATGATAATTTTACAGATGCATACTCCAATGCGATTAAAGAAAGAAATATTATAAGAGATGCTACTTGTCCTGCTCAAAATAATATTATTAAACGTGTTGATAGAATTTACAGCAGAAATACAAAATTAGCTCCTATAAAAGCCTTTGTAAAATCGAATCCTTGGGAATATATAAATTTAAAAGACCACAGAGCTGTTTTTATTGAGTTTATAAAAAAAAATAACTAATGAAAAAACTAACTACTATAATTTTGGTTTTTCTAACAACAGTTGCGTTTGCTCAAAAAGAAGCAATACATATTAATTTTGATACAGATATTAAGTTGTATGAAGAGAAAACTGCCCTAGACAACCCTCCTCATATTTTAGCAGCAAACCCATATAGTTTTTCAAAAGGTTTAAGTGGTAAAGCTTTAGATTTAACTGAAGATGTTGCCTTACGTATGCCTTTAAAGTTGAAAAAGGAATATGACTTAAGTTATGAAGAAAATCAACCTTTTACCGTACAAATTTGGGTGAAAACAAAACCTAACGCACAACAAGGAACACCAATTATTGGAAACAAAAAGAACACTAATAAAGAGCATAAAGGATGGTTAATTGCTAGTACAGAAAACGGTGGATGGTTGTTTTCTATAAGTGATGGTACACATAGTTACTTATACAAACCAAGTCCTATACGCATGCCTATTAATGACGGTAATTGGCATCAAATAACTATAACTGTAAATAAGCAAAAAAATGAAGTTTGGATGTATTATGATGGTGTTAATGTAGCTATTTATAATGTTCCAGTATTAAAAGATACGATGAGTGAGTGGGTAACAACTATTGGGGGCACAGCATCTAATTGGAGCTATCTAGGGCAAATGGAAGCTTTTAACGGGTATATAGATGATGTAAAAATTTGGAACAACACAATAACACCTCAACAAATTCGTAAAGAATATCAACGTTATTTCTCTTCAAAAGATACTCCTAATTTTACTGTAAATAAATTAAAAATTTTTACTTGGAATATTTGGGGAGGCGGACGAGAATTTGGAAAACATGTAAATCTAAAAAGAGTTATTGAAACCATAAAGCAAAGTAATGCAGATGTAGTAACTCTTATTGAGACTTATGGTTCTGGAGAAAAAATTGCAGATGCATTAGGGTATCATTTTTACTTAATTAGCTCAAACTTATCTATCATGAGCCGATATCCTATTAAAGAAACTATTTTAGGTTTTAACTCTTTTAATTTTGGGGGAG
>QGCY01000165.1_pt1 | contig 13246 bp, 6 predicted proteins | sample 4708041 | NCBI WGS metagenome assembly QGCY01 (sample SAMN08941164, study PRJNA450518) | Sediment metagenome, whole genome shotgun sequencing project. | biome: grassland soil; feature: grassland; material: soil; isolation source: soil 14 days enrichment with methanethiol and mixed carbon source ... | reverse complement strand
AATTAAAACAGCTACAACAGGCTTCCCTGTTTTATGAATTGCTTTTACCAATTCTTTTTGCACACCATATAAATCCAAATCAGCTCTATCAACTCCTTCTCCACCAGTTTTTCTAGAACCTCCAATTACCAAAATAACTGCATCCGATTTTTTTGCGGCTGCAATTGCTGCTGGAAAACCTGCTTTAGAATTGCTTAATAAATCACATCCTTTTGCGTAATTGATTTTTACTTTCTCTCCTACTTTTGCTTTTATTCCATCTAAGGCAGAAACATAAAATGGTGGCAAACCAGAATAACCTCCTAATAAAGAATAGGTTCCTTTTTTAGGTCTGTTTTCGTGAGCATTTGGACCAATAACTGCCAACGATTTTATCTTAGATAGATCTAAAGGCAGTACATTCTTATCATTCTTTAATAAAATAATGGCTTTTTTTGCCATTTCATAAGAAAACTCTTGATGTTCTTTTTTACCTGCGTATACAGTTTTCGTATCGATCTCTTTTGGTTTTGTATCAAATAAACCCAATTGATATTTTGCAGTTAAAATACGAGATGTCGCTTTGTCAATATACTTTTCCAATTCAGGATTCTGTGTTATAGTATCTTTCAACACCTTGGTATTGTAAGCTGCTAATTTCTCAATCTTCCCAATCACTAAGTCCATATCTACCCCTGCTTTTAACCCTAAAAGTGCTGATTTAGTTCTGTTTTCAGCAATAAAATGCATGGTTCCTAACCTTGCTATGTCATTATTATCAGAAACAATTAAACCGTCAAAACCCAATTCATCTCGTAAAATATCCTTAAGTAACCAAGTGTTCATATGGTTTGGAACCCCATTATAATCTTGATGACCTGGCATAAGAGAACCTATCTTTGCTTCCTTTATAGCAGCTTCAAAAGGTGGTAAATAAACTTCTCTTAATCTACGTTCAGACATATCACTAAAACCACCATTAATACCTCTTCTATTTTCTGGATAACCAATAAAATGCTTCGCTGTTGCCATTACATGATTCTCATCAAAACGTTCATCACCCATACCTTGTAAACCCTGAATAAATGCAACCCCCATTCTAGATACCAAATAAGGGTCTTCACCATAAGATTCTTCTACACGACCATACCTTGGATCTCCAGAAATTACATCTAAATTAGGTGAATAAACATGAGTAACTCCTAAAGCTCTGGCTTCTTTTGCTGTTTGTGAAGCCATTTTTTTGACTAATTCAGGTTGCCAAATAGAAGCTGCTGCAATAGCTTGAGGATAAACTGTTGTATTTCCATAATAATCTAAAACAAGCCATAACCCATGTAATGCTTCTCCATATTTCATATATGGAATTCCTAACCTATCATTTGCAGGAGCATCTTGCGTCATTTCTGCAATTTTTTCCTCTAAAGTCATTTTGCTAATTAAATTTTGCACCTTGTTAGCAATTTCTTTGTCTTCTGAACTCTGAGAGTTATTAGAATCACTAGGCTTACAAGCATAAAACAAACTAAATAGAACTCCTAAAAAAACTACTTTCACTCTAGTTATATTCTTCATATTCTTTGTTGTTGATTAATTTATAATATTTTTAATTGTTTACAAATAGTTTAATTACATTGTATAAATCTACTTTTATATTAAAGAATGTCTATCCTGTTTTGTCCTGATTTACTTTACAATTAAAAAGTAAAATCGATATTATAGTATCTTAAGTTTCATACTGATTTTGAGTAAACTTTTATAAAAAAATCTATTTCAAAAAAAAATCAAGGATTATATCCTCGATTTTTTATTTAGTATAATATTCTGTAACGTACTATTTCAACTTTAAAATCTCACTACCCGCTAATAAAAACGCACCTGTTCCAAAATTTTGATAACTATCTGCTGATGCTGGTTCTGGAAAAGCACCAATATTCTGCACCCAACCTACTCTTCCATCTTCTTGTTGACAAGCTGCTAAAGCGTTCCAAGCTTTTTTTACTGCAGGCATATATTTTTTGTCTAATAAACCATTGTTAATTCCCCAAGCTAAAGCAAACGTATGAAAACCACTTCCACTTACCTCTCCATGATTGTAAGATTCTGGACTTAATAAACTCGTTCTCCATAAACCATCTTCTGGCTGAATAGCTAACAATTTTGCAGCCATTTCTTTGTATAAATTCACATAAAAATCACGATGCTTATAATCTTTTGGCATATCATCTAACATTAAAGCTAAACCGCCAATTACCCAACCATTTCCTCTAGACCAAAATATTTTTTCACCATTTGGTTCTTTGTTATCTTCATCTGTTCCTTGCCACACATAACGCATATCTCTAGCAAATAAATTTTCTTCTTTGTCATACAATCTGTTATACGTTTCCATATAATATTTATGCATGGACTCTAAATATTTTGGCTGGTTTGTTTTTTTAGCATACAAATTAATTACAGGAGGCGCCATAAATAAAGCATCACACCACCACCATAAAATAGTTTCTCCTTTAATATCTTTCGATTTTCCTTCTGTCCATCTATTTGGTTCATATAAATGGGTGTCTAAAAACTTTTTTGTAGGTTCTAAGTCTACAAAATTTCTTCTTTTATCTGTCATTGCAATATACAAGTAGCTGTAAGAAATTGCTACATCATCTGCATGATGCAAACGTTTAAAAGTTTGCCAGTTGTTATGTACTGCTTGGTTTTTTAACGCAGCCATATACATCATGTTTTTGGTTGTTTTATGCGCTCTTGCTACACCTGTATAATATGCTCCATTTGTCCAATCTGTTGGATGAATTGCAAAAATTGGATGTGTTTCTTGCCATTCTAAGGCTTTAATCATAGCCTTTTTAATTGCTGTGTTATCCAAATCAATTGATTTTTGAGCTACTGTATTTTGTGATACAGAACAACTAAAAAGCGTTAAAACTAATGCTAGAATTGTAAAGATTGATTTATTCATTTTAAATCTATTTTTTTAGTTTAAATTTTGTTTCTAAATATTGGTTTGATGAAGTTCCTATTTTTACAGTATAATCTCCTGCTTCTAAAACTTTTTCCATTGATATCCCTGTAAACTCTAACATTTTTGGTGTAATTACAAATGAAACTGTTTTGCTTTCTCCTGCTGCAAATTCAATTTTTTGAAAACCTTTTAATTCTTTGTCAGGTCTTGTTACAGAACCAATTTCATCTTTAATATACATTTGTACAACTTCTTTCGCTTTTACTTTACCTGTATTGGTAACTGTTACACTTGCTGTAATTTCTGTATTTGGTGTAATTTCAGCACTAGACAATTTAATATCTGAATATTCGAATTTACCATAACTTAAACCATGACCAAAAGGATAAATTGGCCCTTTTTCTAAGAATAAGTATTCTTTTTTATAGTTGATTTCTTTCATACTATAATGATAAGGCAATTGACCAATTGATCTCGGAATAGTAACTGGAGATTTCCCTGAAGGAGACACATCACCAAAAATAATTTTAGCAGTAGAATGATCTCCAAATTCACTTAAATCCCATGTATCTAAAATTGCATCTGCTTTTGATGCTATTGTATTTATAGACAATGTTCTTCTGTGTTTTAAAACTACAATTACTTTTTTACCTAAAGCAGTAATTTTTTCTACCAATTCATCTTGAGGGCCAACAGGATCTATGGTTGCTCTATCTCCTAAGGTACTATTACTAAAATACGCCTCTTTAGCAGTAAATTTATCACCTCCTAAAAATAAGACAACAACATCTGATTTTTTTGCAATGTTTACCAATTTTGCAATCGCTCTTGGATCTCTATCTAATAATTCTGGAGCTCCTCCTTTTTCGTTTGTTAAAGTGAATCCTTTTTCAGCAATAAATTTAACGTTGCTATTCCCAACAGCAGATTCAAACATTTCTTTTGTATTCTCTTTTAATAAAGGGCCTAAAAGTGCAACTTTTGTAGATTTATTTTTATTTAAAGGCAAGGTGTTTTCTTCATTTTTTAACAAAATAATAGATTCTAAATCAGATTCTTTTGCCAATTCTAGAGAAGACTCAGCACGAACTCCTTTTTTAGTTTCTTCTAAATCGATATAAGGATTATCAAACAAACCTAAGATAAATTTTGTTTTTAAAACACGTCTTACAGATCTGTCTATTAGTTCTTCTAATTCAGGATTATCCTTTACCATTTTAGGTAAATAAGAATACGAATCTTCTGCATATAAATCGATATCTATACCCGCTTCTAATCCCATTTGCGCAGCTGCTTCTGGAGATTCTGCTACACCCATAAAATAATACAGACGTGCTATATCATTAGAATCTGAAACCACATAACCTTCAAAACCCCATTCGTCTCTTAAAACTCCAGTTAATAATTCTTTGTTTCCATGAGAAGCTACTCCGTTTAAATCTCCATGAGAAGCCATAATTCCTAAAGTTTTTGCTTCTTTAACAGCAGCCTCAAAAGGTGGATAAATTTCATCTATTAAGGTTCTTTCAGAAATTTCTATCGCTGCAAAATTAGAACCACCTAATACTTGACCATAACCTGCAAAGTGTTTAGCAACAGCTCCAATATGTGTTCCTGCACCTAATCCTTCGTAATTACCTTGCACCCCAATAATAGCATTTTTAACCATTTGAGTTGTTAAATACGTATCTTCTCCAAAAGCTTCACTCATTCTACCAAATCGTGGATCTCTAACTAAATCTGCCTCTGGTGAGTGACACATGTGCATACCTCTTAAACGTGCTTCTCTACCAACAACATCCCATTGTCTTTGCACCAATTCTGGGTTAAATGATGCTGCAGACGTCATTGGACGACCAAATAAAGTACAACCTTCTGCATCTACACCATTATAAGATTCTGTTACAAATAAAGCAGGAATACCCCATCTGTTATTTTCTATAATATACTTTTGCAATTCATTATTCATTTTTGCAGCAGCCACAGGATCTATATGTTCTCCTGGGTTTTTTATTCCTGCAATACCTAATTTTAACTTTTTTATTACTCTTTTAGATAATTTTAAATTTCCATCTTTATCTGGTTTTGCTCCAATATTAGCGTGAAAAATTCGCATTTGTGCTACTTTTTCTTCTAAGGACATTAATGGTAAAAGTGCATCAACTCTTTCATCAATAGATAAAGAAGCATCTTTGTAGTCTTTTGATGAAGTAGATTCTCCACAAGAATAAAGTATTGTACTAATAAGAAATAAGATTAGTAATTTTTTCATTGGTTGTTTTTATTTTAAAAATGAGGATTCTTCAATCCTTGATTTTGAACAATAAGATTTTGAGCAAGATTTACTAGAGAACAAAATAAGATCTTAAAAATCAATATTTTAAAAATCATTTACTTGCACATTGTTTTTGATATCTTTACTTTTTTTTTAACTGTATTAATTTAATGAATAAAAGTATAGTCAAAAAAAGAAAAAGGTGTCCTGTACTATAATGGTATTATAATACAGAAAACCTAAATTTTTCCTTTTCATAATTTTGTGAAACAAAATAATCTCGTTTGTTTTTATTTTTTAATTTGTTTTCCTATCACAAAATACATTCTACTTTCTTCTGGCACATCACCATCACTATTACCTGCCATAATAATACTTTCTCCTTTTTTGGCTACTCTTTTAAAAAGCGACATTTTAACGCCTCCTAAATTAACATCATCTCCAGTATCTATATAATCTTTGGTTAAAAATACGGGTCTTTCTACAAGATCATCATGCCCCACATAAATAACCATGTCTTTACCTGCAATAAATTGTAACTGATCTCGTGCCCAATATTTACCATCTGAATTTGGTACTCTTATGTATTCTGATCCTACCAAATATCTAGGAATTACAGTGTAGTTGTGTTCCATATCTGTATAGGCTTTTTTACCCCAATGCACATTTTTTCTGAGTGCTGCTTTTCCATTTCCAGTATAACTAAACTTAGTAAACAAATCGCTTTTGTTAACTCTTGCAGGGTTGTAAGGTTCAGTTTTTGGTGTATAAATTGGTAAAGGTTCTTCAAAATTAGCATCAACCTTAAATTCTTGAGGTAATAACTTTGACAATCCGTTATCAATTGCCACAGATTTAGATGTAATAGTAATAGTATCTGATTTTAAGCCTTTTGCACTAGCAGTAATTGTTACAGCACCAGCTTGGAACATAGAACGAATTGCCACACGATTGATCCCTGCTTCTGCATCTAAAAACAAATTGTTTGTAGTGTTTGCTTTTCCACTGTTGTAACCACCTCTCCAGATTCCAGGTCCTGAAATGGTAAAATCTACTTTGTTTCTTCCTAAAGGATTTCTATTGCCATCTTTATCTACAATTTCAAAATCAACTAAAGCGATATCAGATCCATCTGCTAACCACCCTTCTGGCCCAACTATTGATGTTAGTTTTATAGCAACAGGCTCTCCAACTGTTTTTTTAGTTTGAGTTACCAACAATTTGTCATTTAAATACCCTTCTACTTTAATTTCCCCTTCTTGGAATTCAACATTAGGGAATTTATATAAATACCCATTGTCTGCTTTTTCATCTGTTCCAATTAATTTTCCATTGATATACAGCTTTACTTTAGTACAATTAGAGACGACATACATTGTTTTTTTTGTACCTGCTTCGTAATTCCAATGACCAACTACATGAATTTGAGCTTCTGGTCTCCACATTGCTTTTGTAGTGTAAAAAGCTTCCTTTTTTAATCGTACAGCATCAACCTCGCCACTTGCTCTGGTAACTTCTGTTGGATTTCTACCACCATGAGTACCATCTGAAAACACCCAATTGGCACCTCCACTATGATACGATTTTTTACCCATTTTATCCCACCAATCTTCTACTTGACGAATGGCAAAAATTTCTGAACCAATTTTATAAACGTTTCTTGAGATGTTAGGATGGGTCCAAAAATTATCGTCTGGAGTAAATTTATCCCAAACACGTCTTGCACCTTCATCTCTTAAATATTCACTTTCAATTAATGGTAAATGTGCATATTCTCTTTGCCAACCTTCTGTACCCACTTCAATAGAAATATACGGTTCTGAATCTTCTTTTACATCTGCTCTTCTATTCCCCATTAAACGTTTTCCATGAGGATCATAAGTCTTAATAATATTTAAAATTTCTTTATAATGTGCTTCGGTTTCTGCCCAGTTACCACCTTCCCAAATAAAAATAGATGGGTGATTTCTGTAATACACAATCATGTCTCTAAAAGCAGCAATTCTAATATCCCAAGTTTCACCTTCGTCTTGAGATTCTCCACTAACTCCTGGCATTAAAGTTACAAAACCATATTTGTCTCCCATTGCAATTTCTGCTGGAGAACCTGCACAATGCCCCCAACGTATAAAATTACCACCAGCTTCATCCATTAAACGATAGGTAAATTCTTTTAACCAATCTGGTTGTGCTGCTCCTAAACCTGCCCAACCAGCAGTAGGTTTCTGTCCCCAACCATGAAGTTTTGCATATTCACCGTTATTATGAAACCCCGTATCTTTATTAAAATCGAATGTTCTAATTCCTAAAGGCGTTGTGTAAGCATCTACTTCTTTTTCTCCTTCTTTTAAAGTAGTTACTACTTGATACATATATGGCTTACGAGTGTACCATAAATTTGGTTTTTTTACTTTATTTTTTGTAGAAAAGGTAAAAGTTTCTCCTGGTTGTAATACTTTTTTCTTCTTTGATGTACTTACTACTTTTCCATCAGCATCAATAATTCTAGCTTCAAAAGTGATTGTTTTTTCTATTGATGATTCATTGATTGTTTCTGCAGAAACATAAATATCAGCTTTCTTTTTCGATATGTTTTCTGCGTGAACATAAGTACCTACTGTTTTTAAATTATCATATAAAGGCAAGGTAATATGAACAGGATTCATGACATGTAAAAATACATTTCTATAGATTCCTCCATGATTTGGATGCCAGTGCTCATGGTGCCAAACTAAAGGGAAATTTTCTCTAAAATGTTCTCCTCTATCATTGTTTACTTTTACTGCTATGATATTCTCTTTATCACCAAAATTTAGATGTTTGGATATGTCATATCCAAAAGGAATAAAACCTGTTTTATTAGTTCCTAGATATTTTCCATTGATGTACACATCTGCTATTTGACGAACCGATTCAAATTCGATATAAATCTTTTTCCCTGAATCTGTTTTTGGCAGTTTAAAATGTTTTCTATACCAAACTGTACCTCTAAATTGATTTTTCTCTCCTATATGTTTACCAATACTTAAATCATCAAAAGTATCTGTATCATTAAAGGTATGAGGAGTGCTAACAGTAGACCAGTTTGTATCATCATAATCTATAGCTTGTGCATTTGTAGGATTTGCTTTTATAAATTTCCATGCTGCATTAAAGTTGTACTTTTCTCTACTTTGTTGTGCATATATTTGAAATACAAAACATAGTAAAGCTATTGAAAGTATGGTTTTCTTAATCATTTTTATTAAAATTTAAAGAGTTCTTTAGCTTCTTGATTGTTAAATTTTGCTGTGTTATAAAGAATTATATAATCGACACTAAAACGTTTTGATCTTCCTGATAGCGTTATTGTATATTTTTCTCCTTTTATAAGTTTGTAAATAAACTTGTTATAAACGTGTCTGTCTTTTTCTGCAGTAGATGCCCAATGCCATTGTAATTCTGGAGTTTCATCATTACCATCTTGTAAAATTTTGATATCTTTTTGCAATGCTTTCTTTGATAATTTTGATCCGGATTCATAATTTCCAGAGAGTTTAACAAAAGCATCATTACACCAATCGCTTTTTACACCTTCTAATCGTTTGCTAGACATTAGCATTAATTGAAAATCTCCTGTTTTAGGTGCAGTAAATTCATAAATCAGGGGAGAATTGGGTTTTCCTGTAATGGGTTTATTACCCATAAACTCTAAATAAGTTTCACCAGAAGCATTATTAACATAATTGACATCACCTTTTTTAACAAGTTGCCATTTCTGTAGATTTGATATTGTCCTTTCAGCCTCTATAAAAACATAGTCTTTATCGTTAATTTTACTTTTTGGAAATTGATGTGTTTTACATCCTAAAAAGGAAAATAGCGATATTAAAAGTATTTTTTTAATGTAGTTTATTTTCATTTGTACTTATGGTATAGATATAAAGAGTAAATTTATATATTGAATACTTTGATAATATCCTGTAGTGTTTGGTTATGGAACAAAAAAACACCAACTTACTAATAAGTTGGTGTATAAATCTTTAATCGTTTTTAATTAAAATCCTGTTCCTGGATCTGAAGGCGCTGAAAATGCTTGAGCCTTTTGTGGATTTAAAATCATATAAGTTCCTAATGCTGTTAAGGCTGCGTATTTACTATAATTTCCAATTTTTTTAATAGCTTCCTTTCTAGAGATCTCTTGATCTTTATTTTGAGTATTATCTGTATTTTGTTTCATAATATCTAAGTTTTTAATATTCGTAATTCTTTAATTATTCTATAACTATTTTTTTATTCAATTTACCTGTTTCAGTTTCTAATTGAACAATGTAAACACCCTTAGACAATTTAGGTAATGAGATTTCTTTAACACCAATTGTATTAAATGAAGTACTTAATACTTGTTTACCTAATACATTATATAAACTAATATTTGCTTTTCCTTGAGATAAACCAACAATTCTTAATGTAGAAGCATTAGATTTATAAATACTTACGCTAATTAACAATTCAGAATCTGTAGATAAAGCCGATGATCTTGTATGTAAGTAAAAACGGCCTTCAGTAACTGCACCCTTTACAGTTGCAACATATTTTGCATTTGCTTCATCTAATCTTTTAAATGTATTGTTTAATCTGTCTTCTAAAAATATTTTGTAACCAGAAGGAATATTTTTAGTATCTACTGTAAATGTAATTTCTGAATTTGCTTTAACAGTTACACCAATAGGAACAATCATATTTTCATAATCTGAAGCTGGTAATGATTGTATTGCTAATTTTTTAGTTAAATTACCTTGCACTAAACCAGTGTAAACTTCTAATTCTGATGCATAACCACCAAACATAGAACTATCATATCCATTATCAAAATCGGTAGTCATGTTATCTATGTATCTAATAGATGTACTAGTACTTTTTTTATCTGTAGCTAGAATTAAATCAACTTCAAATCTTTGATTAGTTGTCTTTAAAAACGCATCAGTTTCTACATGAGATTCCATAGATTTTGTAAAACTAAAAGCTGACGCGGAACTTGCTTTTACAAAGAACCCCTGTAAAGGTGCTATTCTAAATGATGCATCTCCCAAATTTTTTGTTATCCAAACCTCATTATCTCCATCCCATAACCAAATAGTATCTTCTGCTAAAATATTTGAACCATTAACACCATTAACTCTTAATATATTATTGGTACCATCTGCTGCATCATTTGCATTTAAGTGAGATAAGTATGGATTTCCTAATAAATTAAAACCATTACCTCCAGTAGATAAAGTATAAGAAACAGCACCATTATGTTGGTTTCCTTGCAATACAAAATCAGGAGTAGATGCATGGCTGACTGATATTGAATATCCTTGAGCTGTGCCAAACTTTGGACCTGAAGTTAAGGGTGTTACATTTGTATAATATGTATACGAATCTGCAGAAGTATCATAAGAAGCTAAAGATAACACCGTTCCATTATCTCTTAACTGAGAACTTGAATGTTCAGTTGTATGATCTACTCTAGGATTTAAGAAAGGATTAGCAATTAAATGCCATTTATCACTTGACAATCTTCTAATAATTGTAGTTTTCTTACCTGAAAGATAAGTTCCTCCAAAGGTTACCGTAGAAAAATTTCCGTTTTGGGCATACAAAATCATACCATCATTAGATTTAGCAAAAGAAATATCTTCAGTAACTGTTAAGGTATTGTTTTGTCTTAATATTAATTGTCCACCTTGATCAGCCGTACATGTAATTGATTTAGCTGCTGCTGCTCCCATACTAGAAGGTATTGTTACTACATGAGCTCCTATAATAACATCATATTCTGCTGTAGGTGTTGTACTAGGAGTTGTGGCTACTGCACCAGATACAGCCCATACTGTAGGCTCATCCCAGTCTCCAGTTTTGGTAGATGTCATAATTGGGCTTGCAGGTGTTTCTGAAATTATATAATTATCTATGTTAAAACCTTTAGGGTCTTTAGCTCTTAATTCTATATCATACGTTCCTGCAGTCATTGCGATACCTGAAATTGTCACAGTTCCATAAGCTGTAGTAGTAGCAGAACCATCTGGAGATGCATTTTTTGCTAATTCGTGAGTAAATGTAGTAAATCCCGAACCACTAAATTGTAACGTATTATCATTAGCTGAACCTGAAGCACCAGCTTTGTAATATGTTAAAGTGAAATCATAGTTACCAGCAGAAGGAATAGTAACACTATTTGTAATTGTGTTCTCTGCACCTGAATTTTTACGAACATTTGTTAATACATTGTTAGTACCTCCGTTTTCAGAACCTAATAAAGCCGTGGTTGCATTTCCACCTGCTATAGTTCCATTTTCTACTTCAACAGTAATTTGGCTGTAAATTGCAGAACTAATTATTAGCAATGCTACAAACAATAATTTGTGTAAATTTTTTTTCATGATTTGTAATTTGATTTTTGGCTAAAAACTAAATAGGAGAATTCATTAATAACCTAGATTAGTTTAAAATATTCACACAATTTTAACAGTTTCTCTATGAAGCACTATCCTGTACCATACTGTTTTTAGTTAAAATAGAATACAAATAAGATAAAATAGTATAATTTATTGAAGTGATATTTTTAGTGTAAGTTTATAGTATAAACCAAATATAAGCTTTACGTTATGCCTGTTTTTTAGGTTAAATAAAAGAATATTTTTACCTGTTTATGAAGTTTGGATATTAAAAACTATTCTATAATTATTCGTTTTGAAATCACTTTTTTATAAGTTGATTTTAATCGTAAAATATATATTCCTTTAGAAATGTTAGAAAATTTTAACTGGTTATTAATTACGACTCCTTGTTGTAAAATTCTTCCTTGTAAATTTATCAATTGATATTCTATGTTTTTGATTGTAGTATTCAATTTAAAAACACCCTTACTTGGGTTTGGGTAAACACCAAAATCATTTTTATTATTACTTTTTGAACTTAATGCTGTTTTAGAGAATATTTCTATTTTATCAGGTTCACTAGACAAAGAGCGTTTTTGGGTAAGTTTTATGGTGTTTTCTCCTTGTTTTAAACTAACATTCTGGATTTTATTTTCTCTGTAAATATTCCAATCTCCTGTTTTAACAAGCAAGAAGTTCTCATAAAATTGTTCATTAATTTGTACATCCATCACAGAATCATCTCTATTTCTAACAGCTACGTGTAATACAATATCGTAATTACCTGCATCAGTAATATCAAATTTATATTCTAAAAATTGATTGCTAGCAAAAGAATCTATGTATTTTCCATTTGATGCTGCTTCATTGGTACCAATATTAATATCATTTGATGCTGTTGTAAAATTTTCTGCTTCAAGAACTGCAATAGGCGTTTCATTTTCTTGAACTGTTGTTTCAGATAAATTAAATTCTTTAAAATATAGTGGACGCTTATCACCTACACCTACTGTATTATTCCCTGTATTTTCCATGAGATATACAAACAGTTTATCATCATTTACAAAAGCATCAAAATGATTAAAAGAAATGCTCTCTAAATCTGTATACACTACTTGCCAATTATTTTCACCTTCTAAAGTGGTTTTAATATTTACCTTACCATTTAAAAGCTCTACCATAAACACATGGTTTTTGTAGCTATATATTTCGCCTCTTGTATCTGGATTGGGAATTAAACCTCCTGCATTTTTTGAAAAATTAGCGTCAGTAGCTTTTTTATAATAATGCACATTTATATTATCTACTCTAGTAATAAAATGTATCGCTCCATTTTCGGTAACTGTCCAAGCTGGATCTGAAGATGATCTAGGGAATGTAGCTGTTCCAAAATCATCTCCAGGTTGCGCAATTTGTACCGGATCTGAGTTTGGGTTTATATTATTTTTTATGGGTAATGCTATTGGGTTATCGTTTACATTAAACCATTGGGTAGCTTCATTTTTAGGGATACCATTTGTATAAGCGTAATATAATCCACTATTTAACATATATCCATTACTTGTACTTGTATTGTTATTTGTAGAATATCTTATAGAGAATCCAGCATAGAAT
>QGCY01000164.1_pt1 | contig 13356 bp, 18 predicted proteins | sample 4708041 | NCBI WGS metagenome assembly QGCY01 (sample SAMN08941164, study PRJNA450518) | Sediment metagenome, whole genome shotgun sequencing project. | biome: grassland soil; feature: grassland; material: soil; isolation source: soil 14 days enrichment with methanethiol and mixed carbon source ... | reverse complement strand
TAGATACAAAAGTGCCTTTATTAGGTTTAATATCTACCCAACCTTGAGAGGCTAACTCATCATAAATAGCGACAGCAGTATTTCTATGAATTTGTAATGTTTTTGCAAGAGCTCTAGTGCCTGGTAATTTTGTTTTTTTTAGGATGATATTCCTTTGAAACAAGTGTACAAATGCTTGCGCAACTTGTATGTAAACAGCTTGTGTTTTAGATTTATCAAAATTGACGTTTTTCTGAATTATCGATAAAAGTGGACTATCTTTCATTTAAAAACCGGACTATTTTAAGCGGTTATAAAGTTACGACTTTTGCAGTCTATTTAAATCACTATTTATGAAAATTAAAATTACGTTAGTAATTCTTGGAATGTTATCCGTTTTACAAGTAAAAGCACAAGAAAAAGTTATAAAAAGAGATACTTTAAAAGAGGTTGTTATTACATCAACAAGAATAGATTTGCCTTTTAAAGCAAATTCTAGAACTATAAATGTTATTTCATCCGAAGACATTAAAAATAGTGCAGCTACCAATGTTGCAGATGTATTACAGCAAGTTGCAGGTGTAGATATTAGAAGAAGAGGAACTGCTGGTAGCCAAGCAGATTTATACATTAGAGGTGGTGGTTTCGATCAAACTTTACTATTAATTGATGGTATTAAAATGGATGATTCTCAAACAGGGCATCATACATTAAATGCGGCTTTACCAATAGAAGTTATAGAAAGAATAGAAGTAATAAAAGGACCTGCAGCAAGAGTTTTTGGTCAGAATGCATTTACGGGTGCTATAAATATTGTTACTAAAAAGAAATTGAATAATGTTGCTTCTGTAAATGTAGAAACAGGGTCTTTTGGGCAATTAAATGGTTCTGTAACTGTGGGTAAAGAATTTGAAAACTCATCAATAATAGCACACGTTGGTGCATTAACATCAGATGGTTATAGAGAAAATTCTGATTATAATAATTACAATTATTTCTTAAAAGGAGTTTTTAATAAAAAGAGCCAACCTATAGAGGTTTTGGCTACTTTTTTCGATAAAAAATTCGGAGCAGAAAACTTTTATACCACTAACGAAACGTTTCACGAATATGAAGAAACTCAGAATAGTGTAATTGGTGTTTCTACTACTTTTAAATCAGAAAAATTAAAAATTACACCAAGAGTGTATTGGAGAAGAGGGCAAGATATTTTCTTGTTAAGAAGAGACGATCCTAGTTTTTACAGAAACTTGCACATCACGAATAAAGTTGGGGTAGAAACAAATGCAGCTTACACATCTAATGCAGGTGTTACTGGTTTTGGAATCGATGTTTCTAGAGTTTCTATTAGCAGTAATAATTTAGGTGATAGAAATAGAACAATGGCTAATTTGTTTTTAGAGCATCGTTTTAGTTTGGCTGATGATAAATTAGACATTACTCCAGGAATTGCAGTTACGTATTTTTCTGATTTTAAATTCCATGCTTTTCCAGGATTAGATTTAGGGTTTCAAATATCAGACAAAGTAAAAGCTTACGGAAACATTGGTTATACGTATAGAATACCAACTTACACAGATTTATTTTATAGTGATCCTGTAACAGTGGGTAACGAAAATTTAGAGCCAGAAGAAGCCTTTGCACAAGAAATTGGTTTTAAATTTAATGATGCTAAATTCTCTGCTTCTGTTGCTTTCTTTAATAGAGATTCTGATAATTTGATAGATTATGTAAGAGAAAACACAGATAATAGTGCATTTACAGCAACAAATATTACAAAAGTTAATACCAAAGGTTTTGAATTAGATGCAGGTTATAATTTTAAAATAGGTAGTTATACTCAAACTATTTCTACAAATTATACTTTTTTAGAGGATGATATTTTAGATCAAAATAAAGATTTATCTCGTTATTCTTTAAATACGTTAAGACATCAATTTACAACACGTTTTACAAGTAAATTGTTTAAAAATGTACGTCAGAATATAATTTACAAACATGCAGAGCGTACAGTTGGTACAAGTTATAATGTTTGGGATGCATCTATTATTGTTGATGTAAATAAAATTAATTTTACAATTACAGCCAATAATATTTTTAATGCAGATTATATAGAATCTGGTTTTGTACCAATGCCACCAAGCAACGTTTTATTTGGATTGAGATACAATTTTTAAGGAATTAAAATTTTCCCGTTTTTCACTGTAAGCCTTGATAATTTTTTTTATCAGGGCTTTTTTTTGATCTATTATTGTATCTATAACGTTTCTTGTATAATATTTGTCACATCAGAAGTAAGTATATGTTTACTTTAACCATTCTCATTCGGTCGTATAAAAGATATGCTTTGTCTTTCCATAATTATTTTATTTGGTGTAAATCTGCATCAAAATTGAATCTACTTTAAGTTTTTTTGATAAAGCTAACTTCAGAATAAAAACAATATGCGTTACAAGTTTTTTATACAGATTATGCAATTTAAATTGCATGACTTTTTTTAGGTTATTACTTTTCATAACGTTTTCTTAACTTTGCTTTTTTAAATTTTTAAGCATGAGTTTAAACTTATCTCAGATAGATAGAGTAAAAACAATTACCAAAGAAGATTTTATAAAAAACTATTTTAAGCCACAAAAACCTGTGGTAATAGAACAGTTTATAGAAGATTGGCCTGCCTATAAAAAATGGAGTTTAGACTATATAAAAGAAGTTGCAGGAGATAAAACTGTACCTTTATATGATGATAGACCAGTAGATTATAAAGAAGGTTTTAACGAGCCACATGCTAAAATGAAAATGTCTGAATATGTAGATTTGCTAAAACGAGAACCTACAAAATTTAGAATTTTCCTTTGGAATATTTTAAAAGAAGTACCCGCTTTACAAAAAGATTTTTCTTATCCAGATTTTGGTTTGCGTTTAATGAAAAGTTTGCCCATGTTGTTTTTCGGCGGAAGAGATTCTTATACTTTTATGCATTATGATATAGATTTAGCCAATATTTTCCATTTTCATTTTGAAGGAGAAAAAAAAGTAATTCTATTCGACCAAAAACAAAATAAACATTTATATAAAATTCCTTTCTCATTAATCACCAGAGAAGATATCGATTTTAATAATCCTGATTTTACAAAATGGCCAACATTAAAAAATGCTAAAGGTTATGTTACAAAATTAAATCATGGTAATGTTTTATATATGCCAGAAGGCTATTGGCATTATATGAGATACATTACACCTGGTTTTTCGTTAAGTTTAAGAGCAGTTGCCAGAAATCCGAAAAATTTAGGTAAAGCTGTCTATAACGTCTTTATAATGCGTCCTGTAGATACTTTAATGCGTAAGCTTAGAGGTGAAAAGTGGATAGAATGGAAAAATAGGCAACCTTTATTAAGAAATATTTAATAATTGAAAAAAATTAGTTTAAGTGTTTGGTTTTAAGTAGATTCGTTGTAACTAAACAAATATAACTAACTTATGAAAGCTTGCCCAAAATGTAAATCTGAGTCTCGACACAGGTTAAAGAGAAAAGCGATTGTAAAAATTGTTCCAGGAACTAGGAGTTATGGATGTGATAGGTGTAATACTTATTATACCTGGTTTCCTTTAATTAATCGTTCTTTAAGAGTTTAAAACAAAACCTCGCATTTGCGAGGTTTTTTTATTTAAAATACAAACTCATTTCAGCTTGTAATTTTTTAGCTTTTTCAGCAGCAGCTTCCGAAAAATCTTTGTTTTTAGAAGCATAAATAATTTCGCGAGAAGAATTAATTAGCAAACCAACATTATCATTTAAACCATATTTGCACACATCTTGTAAATTACCACCTTGTGCACCAACTCCAGGAACTAATAAAAACGAATTTGGTACAATTTTTCTTATTTCTTTAAAATATTCTGCTTTAGTAGCACCAACAACATACATCAAGTTTTCAGCGTTTTTCCAGTTTTTAGAAGTTTCTAAAACTTGTTTGTATAATTCTTTATCATCAATTTTTTTGGTCTGAAAATCAAAAGCACCTTCGTTAGATGTTAAAGCTAACATAATAGTATGTTTGTCTTTAAAAGCTAAAAAGGGTTCTACAGAATCTTTACCCATATAAGGTGCAACAGTTACAGAATCAAAAGCTAAATCGTTAAAAAACGCTTTGGCATACATAGTTGAGGTATTGCCAATATCACCACGTTTTGCATCTGCAATGGTAAAAACTTCTGGATAATTCTTATTTAAATATGCAATCGTTTTTTCTAAAGCCAACCAACCTTTTATTCCATAAGCCTCATAAAAAGCAGTGTTTGGTTTGTAGGCAACACACAAATGATGTGTAGCATCAATAATTGCTTTATTAAATTCAAAAATTGGGTCTTCTAAAGCTAATAAATGGGGTGGAATTTTATCTAAATCTACATCTAAACCAATGCATAAAAATGATTTTTTTAGATTTATTTGTGATACTAGTTGTGCTGTTGTCATTACTTTTGTTTAAAGTTTTACAAAAATACTATTTTAAACTTTTAAGATTTGTAAGAAACTAATTTTTTAATAGACAAATTTAATATGAAAAAAATCTTTATTCTATTTGCTGTTTTATTGTTGTTGAGTTGCTCAGAAGATCCAAAACAATTTTCTGAAGAAGCCAACCTAGAAATGTTAGTGGGTTTAGATAAATCTAAAATTACTTTAAGAGAAGTTTTATATCAACATAAAGGAAAAAAAGTTTTAATAGATGTTTGGGCCTCTTGGTGTAAAGATTGTATTGTTGGTTTCCCAAAAGTAAAAGCTTTGCAAAAAGAATTTCCAGAGGTGGTGTTTTTATTTTTATCTGTTGATAGGAGTAATCCTTCTTGGAAAAGAGCTATCAAAAAATATAATTTAGAAGGTATACATTATAATTTGCCTAAAGGACAAAATGAAGGCGATTTCGTCGATTTTGTGAATCTTGGATGGATTCCTAGGTATATGGTTATTGATGAAAAAGGAGAAATTTCTTTGTTTAAAGCCACGAATGCATCAGACAAAAAAATTATAGAAGCTCTAAAAAAATAATAATACATCGTTTTAGTAAGTATTTGTTTTTCTACATATTATTTTACGTATCATTTCTTAAATTTACAGAGTAATAAAAGTATATAATTATGAGACAAAAAATAGTAGCTGGAAACTGGAAAATGAATAATGATAAAAATCAAACTGAGGTACTTATTAGTGGTATTAAAGAAGAGATTAAAGATTTAGCATTAGAGAACACAAGAGTTATCATTTCTCCTTCTTTTATAAATTTAGAATCTGCTGTAAAAAGTACTGAAGATTCTAAAATTGAAGTTGTTGCGCAAAATATGCATCAAGCAAAAAGTGGCGCTTATACAGGTGAGGTTTCTGCAGAGATGCTAAAATCAATCAGTATAAAAACGGTTATTTTAGGGCATTCAGAAAGAAGAACTTATTTTGGTGAAACAGATGAGTTACTTGCAGAAAAAGTAAATGCAGTTTTAGAAAATGATTTAGAAACTATTTTTTGTTTTGGTGAATTGTTAGAAGATAGAAAATCTGACAATCATTTTAACGTTGTAGAAAGTCAGTTAAAAAATGCGTTGTTTCATTTAGAAGCTAAAGATTGGGCAAGTATTGTTTTAGCTTATGAGCCAGTTTGGGCAATAGGTACAGGAGAAACAGCAAGTGCAGAACAAGCACAAGAAATGCATGCTTTTATTAGAAGTATTGTTGCTGAAAAATACAGTGCAGAAGTAGCAGAAGCTGTTTCTATTTTATATGGTGGTAGTGTAAAACCAGCAAATGCAGAAGAAATTTTCTCTAAACCTGATGTAGATGGTGGTTTAATTGGAGGTGCAGCATTAAAAGCAACAGATTTTTCTGCAATTATAAAAGCGATTTAAAAGAACTTAAATTTAAAACCAATAAATTTGCGTCAAGATTTAATTCTTGACGCTTTTTTTATGATGGATAATATTTATATAGAATACAATTTTACGGTAACACCTAAAGAACCTGCAACAGAAATTTTAATTGCAGAATTAGGTAATGTGGGTTTTGAGAGTTTTGTAGAAAACGAAGTAGGAGTTACTGCTTACATTCAAAAAGAAGAATATTTTGATGATATTTTAAACGATATTTTTGTTTTAAATTCAGATGAATTTCAGATAGAATATCAAAAGAAAGAAGTGGCACAAACCAACTGGAATGCAGAATGGGAAAAGAATTTTAGACCTATTCAGGTGGATGAATTAGTGAGTGTAAGAGCTCCTTTTCACGAGAATCCTAATCTTACATACGATATTGTAATTGAACCAAAAATGAGTTTTGGAACTGGACATCATGAAACCACACATATGATGATTCAGCATTTATTACAATTAGATTTAGACAATAAATCTGTATTAGATATGGGATGTGGAACAGGAATTTTAGCCATTTTTGCAGAAATGAAAAATGCTAAACCTATTGATGCTATTGATATTGATAACTGGTGTTACGAAAATTCTTTAGAAAACGTACAACGTAACAATTGTAATCATATCTCTGTTTACGAAGGTGATGCATCACTTTTAAAGGATAAAAAATATGATGTTATTATTGCCAACATCAACAGAAATATTTTATTGATGGATATGAAAACGTATACAAGTTGTTTAAATGAAAATGGGGTATTGTTGTTAAGTGGTTTTTACAAAGAAGACATATCAATTATTGATGAAGAAGTTTCTAAATACAACTTAAAATTAGAAACATTTATTGAAAGAAATAATTGGGTTGCATTGAAATACAATAAATTGTAATTTTGTTGATATGAGTACAAAAGAAAAAATTAAAGAAGAAGTAGACGTTTTAGAACAAAGAACAAATCAGCATGAAATTGTATTACATAATGATGAGGTTAATACTTTCGATTTTGTAATAGAATCTCTAATAGATGTTTGCGACCATACTTTAGAACAAGCAGAACAATGTACTATTTTAGTGCATTATAAAGGAAAATGTACTGTAAAATCTGGTGAGTACAAAGATTTAGAACCAAGATGCTCTAAATTGCTACAATTAGGTTTATCTGCAGAACTTGTATAATAAATATGGAAAACGTTTTAAAGTACTACGAATTTTCAGAGTTTTTTAAAGATAATTCTGAAACTTTTAATGGTAATGAAATTGCTTACACAGAATTAAATGAAACACATTTTTTAATTTTCGAAAAAAACAATGAAGCCTATAATTTATATGTTTCTAAGTATAAGCAACAAAAAGATATTGGAATTAAACCTCCAGAAATACTAGAAATTTTGGTAGAAAATTACGACAAAAGTATACCAGAACACAGAATAGCCATAAAGCAATATTTAAGTTAAAACCTGAGAATTTCTCAGGTTTTTTCTTTTTTTAAAAACAATGTGACTTATTAAATTTTCTGGTGTCATATAAATAGAGAACAATACAAGAAATAGAAAAAAGAAAAAGATAGTAGTTAGTTTTTATACTAAGTTTGGTTAGACGAAAAAGCTCTTAACATTTGTTAAGGGCTTTTTTTAATCTAATATTTCTTTAACCATACCATAAATTAGCGTGTCTTTTTCATCTTTTATATCGCGCCATTTCATCACTTTTAGTTTTATGATTCTTCCGTCTTTACTAATCGATTCTTCTATATTTTCTATTTTATTACCTGTAATGGCTACAGCAACATCATTTTCGTAATAACGTTGTGCAATCTTCTTAGAAAAAATTTCAAAATTATTTTTTCCTATTAAACTATATCTATCGTTGTTAAAAATATGTCCAAATTTATCTACATAAACAGGATTTATGTACTGAATAACAAATTCGCCTCCTCTTTTTACTTTTTGCCAAACTGGTAGAGGGAAATCTTCATAATTACTATTAAAAATAACCATATTTTGTTTTATATGTGCACTTTTTTCTTGTAAAGTAGCGTGTTTAATTTTTACTTCTTGGTTTTCTGATCTTAAAAAATAAGTAGAAACCGTTAAAAGCAATAAAGAAGCATTGGCAATTATTTTACGCTTTTTCTCTAAACTTGTAATTTTAAGTATAATGTTTTTCGATTTTACAGCTAGCTTATTCATATCTTCTAGTTTTAGAGTTTGTAAAATAATTAGTTGCATTTGTGTTTTCTATCCTCACAAAACTAAAACTTGTATGGTTGTTTTTAGGTGATAAAACATTGATACGAAATTGTAGATAATTTAGGATTTGTTGTGTAATTTTTGTGTTCATTTTAGGGGCTTTTAAGGGGTTTTGTAATTTTTTATATATTCAGTTTGGTATTATTTCTTTAACCATACCAAAAATTAGAGTGTCTTTATTGTCTTTTATTTCTCTCCACTTTATAACTTTAAGTTTTAAGATATTACCAACTTTATCAAATGCTTTTTCTAAACTTTCTACTTTAAGTCCTGTAATAGCAACAGCAATATCATTTTCATAATAGGTTTGTGCTAATTTTTTAGGAAAAATTTCAAAATTATTTTTTCCAATTAAAGCATATTGATCATATTTAAAAGTATGTCCAAATTGATTTACATACTCAGGGTTAATGTATTGAATTATAAACTTATCACCTCTTTTTACTTTTTGCCAAACAGGAAGAGGAAAATCTTCATAATTACGATTAAAAATGATCATATTATGTTTTAAACTTTTACTCTTTTCTTCTAATCTAGCGTATTCAACTTTAACTTGCTGGTTTTCTGTTCTTAAAAAGTAAGTAGAAGCTGTTAAAAATAATAAAGAACAATACGTAATAATTTTATGTTTTTTCTCTAATCTCGAAACATTAAACAGTACTTTTTTTGATTTTAATGTCAACTTGTTCATATTTTTTCATTTTAGAAATGGTAAAAAGTTGAACAAGCATAATCTGTTTTATTATTTAGATTAAAATTAATTTTTGTTAAAAGAAAATTTTTCTTTTTTGTTTTTGGGGTATTTATACTATCCATAATTTAAGGGGTATTTGGATTTATTTATTTCTATCTATATCTTCAATTTATGTTTTTAAAGGGGATTATTTCTTTAACCATTCCATATACTAAAGTGTCTTTGTTGTCTTTTATTTTTCGCCATTTTATCACTTTAAGTTTTAATAGATTGCCATTAACATCTAAAGTTTCTTCATCACATTCCAATTCATTTCCATTTATAGATACATCTATGTCGTTTTTGTAATAAATTTCTGCAATATCTTCAGAAAACAATTCAAAATTATTTTTTCCAATAAAAGCATATTCATCTTTATTAAAGTTTTTGCCAAAAATATTTACAAACTCTGGGTTTACATATTGCATTATAAACTCATTACCTCGTTTTATTTTTTGCCAAACAGGTAAAGGAAAACCTTCGTAATTTCTATTAAAAAGTACCATGTTTTGTTCTAAGTTGCTACTTCTTTCTTTTAAAACTTGGTAATTACCTTTTACATTTTTGTTTTCTGTTCTTAAAAAATAGGTAGATACCGTTAAAAAAAGCAAAGAGAAATAAGTAATTATTTTATGTTTTTTCTCTAGATTAGAAAAGGTAAAAAATATTTTATGAGGTTTAATAACTAACTTCTTCATACACTTTCAATTTTGTTGGCCTTACATCATAAACATCATTTAAAAATCTATTTTCTATTAAAATAAACTCAGATATTAATGCATTAAAATTGCCTGTTCTATACTGTTTGTGTTTATTGATAAGGATTTCAAATAAATAATTGTTTGATATCTTTAAAAATAGGTTCAGCAAAGAATAAACCGCCAAAAATAGATTGAAAATAAAAAAGTGTGTTTTAGAATTTATTGTTTCAGTAGATTGTGTGTAGCTAAAATTTTGATTTTTAACTACAAGAAACAAATGTTCAGTAAAATTAGTTTTTATATGATCCATAACTGGGGGAATTGGATTGTTTAAATAACTAATTATCTATAATCATTATAGATAAATGTATTTTCAAATATATATATTAATATATGTATCTGCAAATATTAATTTGCTTTTAATAAACCTTATTTGTAATATTTATGAATAATATAACTTTAAGGTTATTTAATTCGTAATATCTTTATAAAGTGTAGTTTTTATTATAGTGGTAATAATATTGTATTCGTTTGTAAAACATAAAAGGAAGCTTAAATTAGAGAAAAGCGGCGTACATTTTAATTAAATGGACATGAGATTAAGATTTTTCTAGATAATATTCTTCATATAAATTTCTAGAACTGCTATTATATTGAATTCTGTCTTATGCTATCTAAACATATAAAGTTGATTTTTATTATGAGATTACAAAAATGAGAATTCAATTAGTAATATTCAAATTGCAATAAAATTAAAATTTATAGATCAAATAAATTGTTATTTTTTATTAAACATGTAATAACGGACCTTTAAAATCAATAAAAAATGGAGTAATAGAAGGGAAAAATCAGGATTTTCTGCAAATAAAAAAAACCAGCATTTACAAAAAACTTGTAAAGAACTGGTTTTGTGGTGACCATGCTAGGATTCAAACCTAGAACCTCTTGAGCCGTAATCAAGTGCGCTATTCAGTTGCGCCACATGGCCATTAAGCGGCTGCAAATATAATATCATTTTTTTAAATTAGAAAGCCAATATTCATTTTTATGAATTTATTTTTTCTTTATAATCCATTAATATCTTTTCTGCATTTTCTAAATCATCATTTAGAACATGTAATTCTACAGCTCCCATAGACTCTCCATAACCTGCTAGCCTTGCAGATTCGAACCTGTCTTTAATAATATATTTAATGTTTTCATTTTCTAACAAATGTTGTAAACCACGAACTATAATATTGGTGTTTGTAAATAATTTAACATAAGAAGTATCCATAATTTTAGGTTTTTAGTCAAGTGAATTTTTAGTTACAAAAGCTCTAAAACCAATTATAGCTAATTGTAATTTTGTAGCCTTAGAAATATCCAGCCCCTTTTTTGTAAAAGAAGGTAAAATAGCCTTATTAATTTTAGCCAAAGTTTTAAAAACTTGCTTTTTCATTTCAGTTAGATTAGTCGTCAAATTTAATGAAAAATAACAATTCTAAATTTTAGTAAAGAATTGTTTTTAAACCAAAGCGAATTTTTAGCAGTTCTTAATTAGTAATTAGATTTTTTTTTAAGTTTTTCATAGTCAATTTTTTAATGTTTTAAAGTAAAATAAGAGCAATAAGATGAGCAATAAATTTGATAATGTTAAGAATAAAAACAATCATAGTAAGTGTATTTAAAAGTTAGTAATTTTGGTTATTTGTGTATTTGTTTTTTGAATATACAATGATTGAAATATGCTGTCCAAAGGATTATATTAAAAGTTTTTAAATTGATTTAAGATGTAAAATCAAAAAAATGATATTTGTTTTAATGTGTAATGTTTTATACTACAAAAACCTTACTGATTGATTGTTAAAAGATTGTAAATAGAGAATACTGTAATGAAGTAAAGGGGTTGTTTTGTAGTTTTTAGAAAAGCAAAGGGAAAGCCATAAAATTAAAGGGGTAAAAGGGCTTTTTTATTTTTAGTGCTCTCTAGAAAGTGATAAAAATGTATCTTCGCAAAAAAGAGAATAAATGAATTTTTTACTAATTATTGGAGGTTTATTTTTATTGGTTTTTGGAGGAAACTGGTTGTTGAAATCAGCAATAGCTATATCATTAAAATTAAACATATCTAAAGTTGTTGTGGGTATGACAGTGGTTTCTTTTGCAACTTCTGCACCAGAACTTATTGTAAGTATAAATGCAGCTTTAAACGGAGCTTCTGACTTGGCATTAGGTAATGTAATTGGTTCTAATATTGCGAATTTAGGCTTGGTGTTGGGTATAACCTTATTGTTAGGAAAAATGCAAGTAGAAAAAAGCTTTTACAAAACAGATTGGCCAGTAATGATGATTGCATCTTTCTTATTATTTTTATTTTTAGCTAACGATCATATCATATTACAATACGAAGGTGTTTTACTATTTGCCTTTTTAATACTTTTCTTAATTTATCTTTTACGAACTCAAAAAAACATAGAAATAGAAGAGTTAGAAGATGAGGTTACTTTATCAAGTATTAAAACTACACTTTTTTTAATTCTTGGAGGTTTAGGGCTTTGGGCTGGTTCAGAATTATTAATAAAAGGAGCAACAGCTTTGGCTTTAGATTTTGGAGTTACAGAGCGTGTAATAGGTGTTACAGTGGTTTCTATAGGTACTAGTATTCCAGAATTAGCAGCATCAATAATTGCTGTTATTAAAAAGGAAAAAGCCATTTCTTTAGGTAATTTAATTGGTTCTAATATTTTTAATATTCTTGCAGTAATTGGGATTACATCTATAATAACTCCTATCTCTTTGTCTGATGATAGATTGCTAACCAGTGATATTTATTGGATGTTAGGGATTTCTTTTATTATTCTACCAATGGTTTTATTGCCAAAAAAATATACATTAAACTTTAAACAAGGAGCTGTTTTATTAGCAGCCTATTGTGTGTTTATCTATTTAACTTTGTAAAAGTAATATCTCTTTTTATTTTTTTTCTGTGGATGATTTTCAGATATAAAGTCAAAATGCACACTCCAAATAATTGAAAAAGCGTCTTAAAATAAGTGCTAGATAAAGAGACTTGGTAAACATCCTAAAATATAGGAATGTTGTATTTTTGAAAGGCAAAAATCATCTTTATGAAGTATTCTTTAGTTTTATTATTTTCACTTTTACTAACTTCTTGTACATCACAAGATAAAAGACCTTTACTAGGTGTTACTGAATATCAACAAAAATTAAATTCGAGTTATAAAGATGCTACAACATCACCCTTAAAAAAGAAGGATTTAAAAAATTTTAAAGGGTTAGATTTTTTTCCTGTAGATTCTGCTTTTATTGTTACTGCTAAATTGATGAAAACAGAAAATGCGCCAACATTTAAAATGGCAACAACTACAGACAGAAAACCATTGTACAAAGAGTATGGAAAGTTGTATTTTACAATAAAAGGCAAAGATTTAGAACTTACTTTATACCAAAGTCAAGACGATTTAAACGATGTTACTTACAAAGATTACCTGTTTTTGCCATTTACAGATGATACTTCTGGAAATGAATCTTATGGAGGTGGGCGTTATATGGATGTTATGATTTACGATATTAATGCAGATGGAACAGTAATTTTAAATTTTAACAATACGTACAACCCTTATTGTGCTTATAACGATAAATATTCTTGCCCATTAACACCAAGAAAAAATCATTTAGATATCGAAATAAAAGCGGGTATAAAAGCTTTTGATAACCATTAATTAATTGCTTTAAATGTATAAGCAAACAAAACATACTTAATACTTTTTTTGTTGATTATATATT
>QGCY01000163.1_pt1 | contig 13408 bp, 15 predicted proteins | sample 4708041 | NCBI WGS metagenome assembly QGCY01 (sample SAMN08941164, study PRJNA450518) | Sediment metagenome, whole genome shotgun sequencing project. | biome: grassland soil; feature: grassland; material: soil; isolation source: soil 14 days enrichment with methanethiol and mixed carbon source ... | reverse complement strand
TCATTTCAAAGCATAGGAACGCTGCAGGTTTTAACGGCTGGTGTGGCGGTGATTGTTCTGTTGGACATTGTTTTAAAAATTTGTCGATCCTCGATTATTGGTTGGACATCCGCCCGTTTTGAACATGCGGCTTTCACAGGTGTTCTAGAGCATTTGATGCGAACAAAGCTCTCGGCCTTGAAAACATTTTCACCCGGAGAACAGCTGCACCGCATTAGTGCGATTGCAAAGCTCAAAAGTTTTTACAGTGGCCAATCGCTGATCAGCCTCATTGACCTGCCCTTTGTTGCTGTGTTTTTGGGATTTATCGCTTATCTCTCAGGTCCGCTGGTTTTGATGCCGATTGCTTTGCTAATGCTCTTTGGCGCGTATGCCGCCCTTTTGGGACGCAGCATGAAACGGGCTTTGCTATTGCGCGACGCCGATGATGACAAGCGGATTAATTTCATTTCTGAAATTTTGGATAATATCCATACCGTGAAGATGCTGGGGCTTGAGCAAGCGTTTCAGCGCCGCCATGAAGCACTTCAGGGTGAGAGCATTCATGACTCTCACATTTTGAGCGAGCAAAATGCGCAAGGCTATAATGCTGCCTCGCTCTTTACGCAAATTATGATGGTGGCGATGGTGTCCATCGGTGCGCTTATGGTCTTGAGTGGATCGATGACCATGGGTGTTTTGATTGCCTGTGTCCTGCTCTCGGGGCGCGTGATGCAGCCTGTGCAGCGAGCGCTTTCGTTTTGGATCGGGTTTCAGGAATACCGGCTGGCAAAGTCGAAAATCGATGAGCTTTTTAACTTGCCGGAGCAAAAAGTGGTGGGGGCCGATACGCTGAAAACACCCAAAGGTAAGCTGGAGATCAAAGGGCTTGGCTTTGCCTATGGGGAAAAGGACCCTGTCTTTAAGGGGCTTAATCTAAAACTCTCCCCAGGTAAAGCGATTGCGCTTGTTGGGCCGCCTGGTGATGGAAAAACAACACTTATGAAACTGATGGCCGGATTATATGAGCCCAACTCTGGCCAAATTTTAATTGACGGCACGGAGGTCTCTGAAACCCCGAAAGGTGAGCTTGCAAATTATGTTGGGTATTTGCCCTCTGATGCCGATATTTTTCAAGGCACTATCATGGAAAACATCACAGGATTTCGCCCGGAGTTGGAAGATCAAGCACTGGAAATCGCAGGGTACCTCGGGATTGATCGTGTGGTATCAAAACTGGCGGCGGGGTATCAAACAAAGCTTTTTGACGGTCCCGCCGATCCGATCACACCGGGCATGAAACAGCGTGTGACACTGGCGCGCGTGCTCGCCAATAAGCCGCGTATTTTGTTGTTTGATCATGCTGATAAATCACTGGACAAAGATGGCTACAACCATCTTTTCCGCCTTTTGGGACAGCTTAAGGGCCAAGCCACGATGGTGCTGGTGTCTAATGATCGCAACGTCCTGCATTTGTCACAGGAAGAATATCTGATCGAAGACGGTCAGGTCCGATTGGACGAAGGGCAATACAATAAATCCGGCGATGTCGTGCGCCCGTTTAAGGAGTTACACGGATGAGTGCGGCAGCCAAAACAGCGAAGGCATATTTTGAGCATCATTTCGATGTTGAAAATGGCAATTTTGAAAATGAGGGGCAAAACTATGCTCCCTATGTGCTGAGTATAATAAAGGCTTTGGGCTGGCGCGGGGATGCAAAGACATTACGTGATGCGCTGCCATACTATGCTGAAAAAAAAGCCCTTGGCCTAACGGACTTTCTAAATGCTATGGCGATGCTAGGTTATGCACCGAAAGTTATAAAAGCCAAAGCGAATGATCTTTCTGCAAACATGATGCCGTGTATGTTTATCCCGCAGGATAAAAAAGAAAAGGCGGAAATTTTATTAGAGCCTTCGAACAAAGCCCTTTATGGCAAGGCTTTTGTCTTTACTGAAGACCTAAGCCGCAGCGATATTATAGCTGATAAAACAATAGCGGGGTCTGATCGGACATGGTTTTCAAAATTGCTACACCGTTTCAAAGGTGTGTTCCAGCAAGTGTTACTCGCCAGCCTGTTTATCAATATTCTGGCACTGGTCACGCCGCTCTTTATGATGAGCGTCTATGACAAGGTCATCGGTGCGTATTCCGGTGAGACGCTGAAATATCTTTTGGCTGGCGTTGTGCTCGCCGTGGGCGTTGAGTTCGCGTTGCGATTCTTGCGCTCTAAAAGCCTGTCTTGGTTTGGGGCGCGGATCGATTATATTGTCAGCAATGCCGTGTTGGAAAAACTAATGGCCTTGCCCGCTTCATACACGGAGCGCGCCAGCGTTGCCGCGCAGCTTTCGAGGCTGAAAGCGTTTGAATCGGTACGGGAGTTTTTCACCGGGCCTTTATTTCTTTCCTTCGTAGAGTTTCCCTTTACGCTGATTTTACTGACGGCAATTGCCCTAATCGCCGGGCCTTTGGTTGTAGTGCCGATTGTGATTGCAGCACTCTATATCTTGCTTTTAGCGGTTATGCGTAGCCGTCTGAAAGCACTCACCGTGCGCATGGCCACTGCTAACGGGGAGCGGCAGAACATAAACATTGAGACACTCGGCAAGCAGGAAACGCTGCGTACCTCCGGCGCGTTTGACGCGTGGCTCAGCCGCTATCAAAAGGCCAGCGCGGAAGCCTCTTATGCAGGATATCTCTATAACCAATCCATCTCCTTTATCGATACGGTGTCACAGGGGCTCGTAATCCTGGGCGGCGTGGCGATGATTTATTTTGGCGTTGAGCGCATTTGGGCGGGTGATATGAGCATGGGCGCGATGATCGCAATTTTGATCCTGACATGGCGTTCCTTAGCACCGTTACAGATGGCTTGTACAGCGTTGCCAAGGTTGGATCAGGTGAGACGCAATATCGATCAGATTAACCGCTTGATGAATTTAACACCTGAACGTGATCTATCACGCACAAGCGCGACCGCACCGCAATTCAAAGGCGAGGTTGAGTTTCACAATGTTGGTCTGCGTTATAGCAAGGATACAGCGCCCGTTTATGCAGGGCTTTCATTCAAGGCGGCGCCCGGACAGCTTGTTGCCATTGTGGGTGCGAACAGCACGGGAAAATCAACAACGCTCAAGCTTGTTAGTGGGCTGTATAACCCGCAAGCCGGATCGGTGCGCATTGACGGCACGGATATTCGCCAGATCGACCCGATGAAGCTACGCCAGAATGTGGCTTATGTCGGACAGGAGCCTGAGTTTTTCACCATGAGTCTTGAGGATAACTTGCGCCTTGCCAAGCCGGATGCGAGCGATGAGGAGATCGGCGCGGCGCTTAAGAAGGCCGGATTAGAGGATTGGGTGCGCAGCCTGCCTGACGGGTTATCGACACAAATCGGGCATGGTTCGGATACGAATATCCCAAGCGCCCTGCGCCCTCAACTGGCCCTCGCACGCGCTTATGTGCAGGACGCGCCGATTATGCTGATTGATGAAATGCCCTATGAGTTTTTGAACACGGATGCTGGGCGGAGCTTTCTAGAATTCCTTAACGATCAAAAAGGAAAGCGGACAATTTTATATATCACCTACCGGCAGGATTATATCGATCTGGCTGATAAAGTCGTTCAGCTTTATGACGATGAACGCCCCCAGATAAAAGAGAAGCTTAAGGAGAAAGATAATGGATAAAAAGACTGAGCTTAACGATCTGACTCGTAGCGTATTGTATGAGGAGGTACCCAATCAGAATTTGGTGCGCCTTACGGGCATTGTTATTGGGCTTGGATTTCTGCTTTTTATCGGCTGGTCGGGCGTGACCAATGTGAATGAAGTTGCTCGCACAAGCGGGGAGATTATCCCGAGCGGATACTCTCAAGTGGTGCAGCATTTAGAAGGCGGAATTGTTGCCGAAATCATGGTGGAGGAAGGTGATCTGGTTGAAGAAGGTCAATTGCTGGTGCAGATGGGCGGCATTGGTGCGGAAGCTGATTTTTCATCTTTGGATGAGCGTCAAGTCACACTTAAACTTCAGGCTGAGCGCCTGCGCGCCCTGGCCTATGATAAAGAGCCGGATTTTTCGCAAGACGCAGGAGATGATGCGCAAGCTATTGCTTATCAACAACGTCTTTTAGACACCGCGCGCCAAGCCTATGAAGCAGAAAAGAAAGTTCTGGAAAATCAGTTGGCGCAACGCAGAGAAACAATCGCTCGGCTTAAAGGTGAAAAAGGAACAGCCGAGAGAGAACTGGCCTCCGGTCAGGAGTTGCTAACAATGAAAGAACAATTGGAAAATCGGGGTGCTGTTTCTAAAAAAGATCTCATTGATAGCCAAAGAGACGTTAATCGTTTGGAAGGAGATGTTGGTTCTATCGAGGCGCAAATCAGTGAGGCTGAAAAAGCGATTAGCGAGTCACAAAGCCGCCTGCAAACATTGGATGCCAAAACTCGTGATGCAGCTTTAAAAGAACTAGAAGAAGTTGAAACGCAAATTGCTCAGAATAAGGAAACACTCGGTAAGCTTGAGGGGCGCGTTGATCGTCAAGCTATTCGCGCGCCTGTGCGTGGTCTTGTGAAAGGCCTGCGCGTCAATACAATTGGTGGTGTGATTGGTGCCGGAGAGCCGATTATGGAGATTGTACCGCTTGACCGCACTTTGATTGTCGAAGCGCAAATCCCGCCGCGTGAGGTTGGCAGCCTTAAGGTCGGACAGCCCGCCCGTATCAAGGTTAGTGCGTTTGATTTTTCACGCCATGGGGTGATTGAAGGAGAGCTGGAGTTTCTATCAGCCACGACATTTGTGAATGAACAAAATCAGAGTTTTTATAAAGGGCGCATTAAATTAACTAAAGACCATGTTGGGCCGAACCCTGATCGTAATTTGATCCTGCCCGGTATGACGGTTGAGGCCGACATTATCACGGGCGAGAAGACCGTTTTAGCGTATTTGCTGAAGCCTATTCACACATCGCTGGATACGGCGTTTAGAGAGAGGTAAGAAACTGAACATGAATGAAGCGAACTTAAAACCAGTGAATGATAAGAAGGGCCGTATTCTTGCTGTCGAAGATGACAGTACGTCACTGCTTGTATTGGTTGGCCTTTTGGAAGATTTGGGATATGAGGTTTTGGAAGCAACAGAAGGCCGGGAAGCTCTTGATATAGTAGAGCGAGAAGGGGCCACACTTGATGTGATTGTTCTTGATAAAGTCATGCCGGAGATGGACGGCTTGGAGGTCGTTGCGCAACTTAAAGATGACCCAAAAGCGCAGCATATTCCTATCATTATGGTCACAGGATCCACAAAGCCAGAGGAAGTTAAAGAAGGCATTGATGCCGGTGTGTTTTATTATCTGACAAAGCCGTACGAGGACAATGTTTTTAAATCGGTGCTCACATCCGCGATGCGTGAGGCTGACAGGCGATCAAACCTTAAAGGCGAGCTAAAAAAGCACCAGACCAGTTTTGGGTTTATTGACCGCGCTGATTTCACAATTCAAAAATTGGAGGAAGCGGAGGATCTCGCTTGTTTTATTGCCAATTGTTTCCCAAATCCGGATACAGCGCTGCCCGGGCTTGCCAGCCTGCTTGTGAATGCGGTGGAGCATGGCAATCTTGAAGTAGGATACGAGAAAAAATCAGAGTTTTTATCCAAAAATATGTGGCGCGAAATGGTTGAATGCAGGTTTGAACAACCCGCCTTTCAAAGCCGTAGCGTGCACGTGCAGCTCAGCCGTAATGACAAAGAGGTGCGCGTCACTATTGAAGATCAGGGCAAAGGATTTGATTGGAAACAGTATCTCGAAATTGACCCAGCGCGCGCTCTCGACAGTCATGGCCGCGGGATCGCGCAGGCCAATAAAATCAGCTTTGATGAATTGCAATATAATGAAAAAGGCAATGTCGTGACCGCGATCTCTAACATCGGCTCAGGCATTAAATGGTAAATAAACGAGGTGAATGAAATGAATATGATCGATTATGAAACATTCAATAAACTGAAAGATCGCATGAAGGCAAAGTTTCCTATACTTCTGCAAGGGTATTTGAAGGATTCAAAAAGCTACCTTGCGACCATCGAGATGAACCTGCCGGATGGCGATTTAGGCGCGCTGATCGAAGCCGCCCACAGCATGAAGTCCGCCAGCGGTCTGCTTGGGATTGTTCAAGTGCATAAAACAGCAGAAACATTGGAATACAGCGGAAAAGATTTGCAAGAAGCCGGTACCGCCAATTATGAGAGTTTGCGCTCATACTATGAAGGTTTACAAAACGCCTTTTCTGAAGTCGAAGGTGATTTACTCACTGAGCTAAGTAAGGCAGCTTAAAGTCAGGATAGTTCTTCAAGTGTGCTCCTATAATCTTTTAGCATTCGATTGAGTTGCTTGCGCTCCGCGATGGCTTCAGCAGTATATAAGCCGTGTTTCAATGCATTTTTGTTACCTTTGGGGGCGCCGCTACCTTCCGCACCGCCATGCATACGACAACGTTTTTTACCCTGTACTGCAGGTGATTTACAGGGCGAGCCTTTTCTGGTTTTTGCGCCGCACCTTGTGCTGTTGAGCATCGGGTCTGTATTACGTTTATGATCCATCTTTTCTTTTGTTTTTTGATGTGCTCTTAACTTGACCTACAATCGCTTGCCCACCTGGCTCAACATTAACATGCTCAATGACCATTTTTTGGTCACCTTTACCTCTTTGCTTGTTTAGTGTTTTTACTTGATCCATATAGAGCCTGAGTAATTTCTCCCCATGCTTAAGGGCCATGTTACGCCCTTCAAAGGTTTGATTTGGAATAGCGGCACGCCTCAGGCACTCCATTGCGGCTTGGTGTGTGCTTGTCATTTGGACAGCTAACATTCCCTCAACACCATCTCGAGGTGCTATTTGCCTTAGGGTCTCCATAGCAGCATTGAGCTTCATTGTTTTGGTATCTTCAGATGTTGATTCAGGCAGCCACATATTGCTCATGAGGTCATTAAAGAGCGCATTCATAAAATCCATATTGTCAGAGCCGATTATATCACTAGCGGATCCCTTCAATTGAAGAACGCTTTTTTCTTTATCAGCTTTACTGGTACTTTTTCCCATTGCGTGAAACCCATCTAAATGTCTTGTAAGTTAAGTACGGTAACACATTACGGGGTAATTGACGACTCTGATTACTTACTGTGCATGGGGTTGTTTTTCAATTTTAGTATTTAACCTCCCCCTATATGTCTATCTTCATCAACGGAAGGTCCGTGTATCGGTGCTTGCGGGCTCCCGCAACCAATTTTTCTAAGTAAAATCAATATTTTATTTTCTTTTTACGGGTTCAGTTTCCCGTTTGGAAACCCAAGGTATCCTATTCGCTAAATTGATCGTAGGCTCTCATTGCATCCGCTGCATACATTAAGGCTGGGCCACCTCCCATATAAACGCACATAGCCATAATTTCGGCGACTTCTTCACGTGTGGCGCCTAAATCTTTGAGAGCTTTGATGTGAAAGCCTATGCATCCATCGCAGCGCTGGGTTACGCCAATCGCAAGGGCAATAAATTCTTTCATTTTTTTGTTCAAAGCACCGTCGGCGGTTGCCGCTTTTGAGAGCGCATAAAAGCCGTTCATTGCGTCCGGGACTGCCTTTTTCAGCTCACCTGCGTATTCGGCAATATCTTTTGTTAGGGCTTTATAATTTTTGGTCATGATTTTTCTCCTTTTTAACATTATATTTTTATGATATCATGAAAACATGAATTGTAAAGAGGTGGCTTTTTAATGAAAGAAATAGAAGAGAATGCAGAGCGTGCCTCTGGTTTTTTGAAAGGATTGGCGAGTCCACACCGTTTGTTGATTCTTTGTCAGCTAGCGGAAGGTGAGAAGAGCGTCACAGAGTTAATTGAGGCGACGGATTTGGCGCAAACGTCTATGTCACAGCACTTATCCAAGTTAAAGGATGAAGGCCTTGTAATATTCAGGCGGGATCACCGAACACTTTATTACCGCATTGATAATGATGCTGTTCTTAAAATTATGGATGTTCTCTATCATGAGTTCTGCCAAAAATCAGATGAGGAAACAAAAAGATGACCCAGAGCATAAATGTAACACAGGCCTCTAGCCTGATTAAAAATGGTGAAGCTGTTTTAATTGATGTGCGTGAGCCGGATGAGTTTAAGAACAGTCATATTGCTTATGCAATTTCTGTCCCTTTAAGTGCATTGGAGGGTGGATTTCAGATGCTTGATATTCCTGCTGATAAAACAATTCTGTTTCAGTGCTTGAAGGGATCGCGCGGACAAGTGGCATGTGAGCGGATTCAGGGGCTGGGATTGTGTCAGAATAAAATCGTTAATATTGAGGGCGGAATTGAGGCATGGAAAGAGCAAGGGTTGCCTGTGATTGAACTATCTACGGCATGGCCAAAATTATCACTTATGCGGCAAGTACAAATTGTGGTTGGTTTTCTTGTGGCGTTGTGCGTTATGATCGGGTTTACGGGTATGGCTGCCGCTTTTGTGATGGCTGGTATTTTTGGTGCCGCATTGTTTTTTGCGGGCGTAACGGGATGGTGCGGCTTGGCGATGGTATTGTCCAAAATGCCATGGAATAAATAAGGAATAATAATGTTAGGTTTTTAATCAAGTCACTGATTTTATTGTGATAAAGCTGTAGATCGTTGCAGCTCGTCTTAATATAGCTTTGCAAACCGGGTTGCACTTGAGCAAAACCATTTCAGAATAGCTGAAGGAATGAGCATTCAGACTACTATAGAGTGGAGAGATATAAAGAAAATTTACCTTGGCTTTTTTTCTGCCCATGTGAGCATTGAGTCCAAGACGGGGCATAACTCTTGCCCCCATTCGGTCAATGAATATTCAACATGTGGCGGGATGACGGGATATGCTTTTCTTTTGACGAGTCCATCGTTTTCAAGCTGACGTAATTGTTGTGTGAGCATTTTTTGTGTGATGCCGGGGACGGCGCGTTCTAATTCCGAGAATCGCATAACTTCTCCACCAAACAGTTGAAACAATATAAAAAATTTCCATCGGCCCTCCAGAAATTTTAGGGTTTGGCCGACGCTTTCTGCCGCTGTGACGCGTGTGTATTTTTCTGTATCGCTCATGTTTTCTTATACTTACTTTTTTGTGTGTACTTGTCAATTTGTATGCTTTTGATCATATAATAGAAAATGATACGAGGAGATAGATAATGCAAGAATTACCTAAACCATTAGGCGCATATTATGCGGCGGCAAATGAACAAAACTCAGAGGTATTCTTGGCCTGTTTTGCGGATGACGCCCTCGTTCATGATGAGGGCAAAACACATAACGGGCGTGATGATATTGCAGCATGGAATGCGGCGGCCATTGAGAAATATAACTGCCAGTATGAAGTCTTGAAATGTGTAAAGGCTCCGTATGGTGTAGATGTTACAGCCAAAGTATCAGGCACGTTTCCTGGCAGCCCTATTGACCTGACATACAAGTTTGTTTTGGAAGATAACTTGATTATAGAATTGGGCATAAAGTAATGGATAAAGAAGACTTTATAAGCAAAAGAATATCTGGCGACAGGTGGAACTAAGGGAATTGGCGCTACTCTAGTGCTGACGACGTATATAAGTTAGGAATTAATGCCGCTGGCATACGACTGACTGATTTTATTGATTTTGTTTGTTATGGTGTCATTTTTTATGAAATGATAAACCCATGATAGAAAAAAACACAAAACTCTCCATCGCTCCAGAAATCCCTGAGGATCGCTTAGGGCGCCATATTAAAACAGTATTGGTTGTGGAGGATGATACCACCCACCGCAACATCATGAATAAAATTTTACGCGCTTGTGAGTTTGAAACAGTGAGCGCAGAAAACGGATTCATCGCTCTGACTAAAATGGCAGAGCATGATGATTTTGATCTAATTATTATGGATTGGGATATGCCGGAGCTCGACGGTTTGGAAACAGTCAAAACCATCCGGATGCAAGAAGCCAAAGAAGGTAAAAATCATGTGCCGGTCATTGCTTTTACCGGGCATTGCAGGCCGGGTGACAAGGAAACTTGTTTGGAGGCCGGGATGGATGCCTATCTGCCCAAAGATGCGTTTTTACCCAAATGGCGGGATATTTTGATTGATAACCTCCAAGGTTTTGTTGCGGGCAATGCGGACCTTCATGACTTCGATGGCGAGGATGCCGAACAGAGCAGGGATCCGGCAGAGCTGATCGAGCTGGATGCGTTCGATGAAGAAGTATTTGAACAAGCCGCACTATTGCTCAAGGGGGAGCTCCCCGTTGCGATCGAAGAATATTTGGAAGATGCTGCAGCCTATATCAGAGAAATTGACAATGGATTAAGAGAGCTAAATCTAAATAAAACGGCGCGCGGAGCACATCCTTTAAAATCTAATAGTAAGAGCTTCGGATTAATGGCAGTTTCGAAAATCGCCGAAGAAATCAATCTGACCTGCCTGGAATATGAGGATGAAGACAGCGCTTTAAATAAAGTGCAGGATCTAGCCATTCAATTGAAAGAGGCTTTCGCGATCGGTGAGAGAAAACTATCTAAGGTGGCGAGACAGCGGCATGAGGAAATATCTGAAAAATTCTAGAGTGTGTTGCCGCGCATGAGGCTCTTTTGTATGGCGACACTATAGACCTAAGGCTTCTTCGCATAGAGTGTTGATTTAGCAATGCCCAAACTGCGCGCGGTTTGGGTTGCATTTTGGTCATGATGCCTCAGCGCTTGCGTGATGATTTCCAGCTCCAGCTCCTTAAAAGATTTAAAGCGCCCATCGTCATGCAAAGTTGTAATAATCCCGTCCGGCAGGGCTTGATTAGCTTGATCAGGAGGAGATTCGAAAACTAAATCATCTTCTTCGATAATATTATGATCACAAAACACCATGGCGCGATTAATCATATTTTCAAGCTCACGAACATTTCCCGGCCAATGGTAAGCTTCCAGTCTTTGGAGCGCTTTTTCAGATAAGCATTTAGGTTCGCACTGGTGAGATACGCAAAAAGATTCAATAAAAGATTCAGATAAGGCACGTATATCCATAGGGCGTTTTTGCAAGGGCGGTATTTTGATTTGCAAAATATTGAGGCGAAAATACAAATCCTCACGAAAGCGCCCATCTTTAATATCACGGGCTAAATCCCGGTGCGTGGCGGAAATAATACGAACATCCACCTTGATGGCCTTACCCGCGCCGATAGGTTCCACTTCTTTTTGCTGCAAAACGCGCAGCAATCGAACCTGTGCTTCGAGCGGTAATTCACCGACTTCATCCAAAAACAAAGTTCCGCCATTGGCTTCTTGAAACTTGCCGGGGGTCTTTTGCAGCGCGCCTGTAAAAGCGCCTTTTTCATGACCGAATAAAGTGCTCTCAACCAGCTTCTCAGGAATAGCACCGCAATTAATCGCGATAAATGGTCCAGAAGCACGGGAACTTTGCCCATGGATCGCGCGGGCAAACATTTCCTTACCTGTGCCGGTATCCCCGGTAATAAGCGCAGGGATATTGGATAGCGAAGCTTTCTGTGCAATTAACACGCTTTCTCGAAGACCTGTATCATACCCGATCAAATCAGAAAAATGCATGGCATCTTCATCCTTACGCTTTAGCCTGAAAATTTCGTTAGACATCAAGGCAAGCTTAAGCCCATTGCGTGCGCAAACGCCTAAGCGCTCTTCGGTGATGGGCTTGGTGAGGAAGTCAAAGGCGCCGTTTTTCATGACGCTGACAGCATCTTGCACATGGTCATTGCCGGTCAAAACAATCACTGGAATATGGGGGTAGTCGCGTGAGAGCTGTTTCAGGGCTTCGTGTCCACCCATCACCGGCATATTAAGGTCAAGAATAACCAGCTTGATATGAGGATGTTGGTGCAATAGATGCAATCCGTCTTTGCCGTTCTCTGCCTCAATCAAGGCAAGGTTTAAAGATGACTTCAAGATACGCGACACCCTGCGGCGCTCGGTACGGTCATCATCAATGATAAGGGCGGTATTCCTCATACCAATCAGTGTCTCAAACAAGTAGCGCGGATCAAAGAAGTGATTGAAAATCATACGACTGCACCACCAAAACGACTGAAATTCAAACAGTTTTGCCTGAGTTTTTTTGCTGTCATTTTTGTTCAAGCGTTTGAAAATAAAAGAAAATGATTGTTTGGCATAAATGATGCAAATATGGAAATGAGGAAAAGTGCCTTAAGCACAGCAATAACCAAAAGAGGAAAAAGTGAAGAAGAATAAAGAAAATCGGAAGGATCAAAATGCCACGTTAGAGGGGCTGGAAGGAATCGCGGAATCATTGTCGGGCGGCTGGCGGTTTATGCGTAAAAAAATGCTGGCCTCAACGCAACGGCAAAAGGTTAAGCACAACCCGGGCGCAAATATTGATTTGAATTATACTGGGCTTGCGAATGATAATCTCACGAGAAAGCAAAACCATAGGCTCACGATTGCTTCGGCGATTGGTGTGGTTGCGTTAATGGGGTATTTGCTGATGGCCAATATATCGACGATTTCTACGCAATTGGTGTTGCATGCGGATGAAGAGCTCATGATGAAAGTGATGAAAAAAAATCCAGAAGCATTAGCAACCGTTTTAAATGCGATGGATGTCGGAGAATAAATAAAAACGATTAGGGAATTTAAAAAGGGGAAAAAATAAGTCATGTCTTTAAGTTATCAAAAATTTGCGAAAGAAACGGTCTGGAGGCCGTCTTTAAACAAGCCAACGCACCCAGCCGAGCAAGAAAAAGCCAAAGTGCTGTTGGTCGAGGATGATCGTACGATGCGCCGTATGGTACGTGCAGAGATCGGTGATCACTGTGATCTGATCTTGGCCGAAGATGCTAGTTTGGGGGCTACGCTATTCAAGCATGAGCGCCCAGATCTGTCATTCATTGATATTAACTTACCAGATAGTGATGGCTTTAGTCTGTTGGATTGGATGTTTACCTTTAATCCGAACGCTTTTACCGTCATGTTTAGCGGCCATGCCGAGGAAAAAAACATTGAAAAAGCCATCGGGCTGGGTGCGAAAGGCTTTGTGTCCAAACCGTTTGACGTTGGTAAAATGATGTTTTTTATTCGTCAATGCATGGAAAAGTAACCATGAAATTATTGAACGATTTGAATTGCATAGCCTGTGGCATACGTTGGTGCCCAGGTGTGATGCCGCGTGATTGGGCAAAAAAAATATGCTAGGCAAGAAGAATGTCCAGTCACAAAAATGCACAGGCTTCAGCCCCATCTAATCAAGCGGAGATCTGCTCGGTCTTAATTATTGATGATAATGCAGGGGATCGTGCGCTTTATAAAGCGTATCTCAGATCCGATAAAGTCGGACGGATTTATAGCATCCACGAAGCAAGTAGCGGTCGGCAAGGTCTTGAAATGTTTGAGGCGCTAAAGCCTGATTG
>QGCY01000162.1_pt1 | contig 13416 bp, 9 predicted proteins | sample 4708041 | NCBI WGS metagenome assembly QGCY01 (sample SAMN08941164, study PRJNA450518) | Sediment metagenome, whole genome shotgun sequencing project. | biome: grassland soil; feature: grassland; material: soil; isolation source: soil 14 days enrichment with methanethiol and mixed carbon source ... | reverse complement strand
GTGATGGAAAAGCGCCAATTAACGCAACTAAATTTCTATCTAAATTCGGTAAAATACCACAAAAAAACACTTTACAGTTTTCGGTAGTTGGTTTTGGTTCTACAGATTACAAAGCCTATTGCCAATATGCAATTTTGGTACATTCTACCTTACAATTACAAGAAAATTTTGTACCCATTTTGCCTATTTTTAAAATTGACAATCAATCTTTTGCATCTTTTAAAAATTGGTTAAAAGAGTGGAATTCCTTTTATAAGATAAACCTAAAAATCAATCAAGAAGACTTACAAAACGAAAAACAAAAAGAAGAAATTTTTACAGTTCTGGATAAAACTGAAAGTAATGTTGATGATACTTTTTTAATTGAATTAAAACCATCAAAAAAAATAAAATTTACTTCTGGAGATTTGCTTTCAATTACTCCAAAAAACGAATTCAAAAAACGGTTGTATTCTATTGCAAAAATTGATAAAAAGATTTTGTTGAGCATTAAAAAACATGAGTTTGGTGTTTGTTCTAATTATTTAAATTCGCTACAAACTAATGATAAAATTGTTGCTTCAATTCATAAAAATGAAAATTTTCATTTTCCTAAAAAAGCCAAAGATGTTCTTCTAATTGCCAACGGAACAGGAATTGCTCCGTTTTTAGGGATGATAAACCACAACAGTAATAGTAAAGTACATTTGTTTTGGGGAGGTAGAACTAGAGAATCTATTAAAATTTATGAAGAAAAAATTGAAATTGCTTTAAAAAACAAGCAATTAACTTCTTGTAAAACTGCATTTTCTCAAGAACAAGAAACTAAAATTTATGTGCAAGATCTTTTAAAAAATGATGCTGATTTAATAGCAAATACGTTAAAAAATGGAGGTGAAATTTTAATTTGTGGGTCTTTAAATATGTTAAATGGAGTTACTGAGGTTTTAAACAGAATTACAGAAAATGCTTTAAAAACACCTTTAAAAATTTATCAAGAGAACCATCAAATTAAAACTGATTGTTATTAAATGTAGGTTTATGTGTCAAAATTCTAGAATCATATCAAGTGTAAAAAATGGCGAACTTGCTGTTTGTGATGGTTGTAAAAATTATGCATTAACCTATAATAATGTATATTTTCAATTTGATAAACATCAACTTTTAGAATTCAGAAAATATATTGCCAATATAGATGTTGCATATTGGCTAGAATATTATGCGCATACCACTAAACATAGAAAAATACCTGTAACTACCTTGCATCAAAATTTAGTGTTAGTATTTAGTTTAGAGGAAATTGAAGATTTAAAAATACTCTTATTGTTGAAAGAAAATTCTAACAATGAATTTATATCTCTTGAACAAATTAATTATCCTTTTATTCTAAATTAAAAAAACCTATCAAGAATTATAGCTTGATAGGCTTATTTTTAAAATTAGTTTATAACTATTTCTATAGTCTGGGGAATATCAATCTTAAATTTTTACAAACTTTTTAATAATTTTACCTTTATTGGTTTCTAATAATGTAAAATATTGACCTTTAGATAATGAACTAACATTTAATCTATTAGAATTATCTACCAAAACTAATTGACCATTTAAATTATAAATTTTTATTGAATTTATATCGATATTTTGAGGAGTTGTTATTACTAATTCTGTAACCACAGGATTTGGATAAACTTTAATAATAGCCTCTAAATTTACATGATTAATATTTAACACTCCAATATTAAATCCTTGCCAATTTGATGAACTAGAATAGGCTGAAACACTTTCAGTTGGAACAGATAAATTAATATCAGAAAGTACTAAACCTTCAAAAGTATTGGCATTTATTGTTGGTGGTGTAGTTGCTGCACTACTAACGTTAGCTAAAGGGTTACAGTATGCAAAAGTTTGACTACCTATTGATGTTAATCCGCTTCCAAAATTAACTTCTGTTAAACTTGTATTTGCAAAAAAGGCTACATTATCTATAGTAGTTACAGAATTAGGAATGGTTACAGTGGTTAAACCAGCTTTATAAAATGCACCCACTCCAATATAAGTTAAACCATCTCCAAGACTTACTGAAGTTAATAAAGTATTATTTGCAAAAGCATCATTAGAAATACTAGTAACTGTATTTGGTAAAGAAATACTAGATATAGAAGATACTGCTCCTTCACCTTGTGCAAAAGCCCAACCTTTTAAAGAAACAACAGTGTAGGTATTTGTGCCATCTGTTACTGTTTCTGGTATAACAATATCTCCAGTTAATTCGTTATTGCTACCCACTTGGGCTGTCATTGTAATATTACTTAACACTTCGTAATTGATTCCACCATCTTTAAATTGGGCGAAAGTTGTGTTACAAATTAGTGCGCATAACACACATAGAAAATAAATTTTTCTCATAATAAATTAGTTTTAGTTAATAAAAAATTAAATACATTTAGAGGCTAAATTTTAGCATAAATATGACTTTCAGGTCAATAAAAAACATGTTAACCTGTTGATTTTGTGAAATATAAACTTTTGATTAATTTAAATTTTCTTGAACCTTTTTGTATTTTCTATTGCAAAATAATTCTATAATTTCTTTAAGATTTTCTGAAATAGAATCATTATTTTTTTGAATGGCATCATGAATTTTTTTAGCCAAATCAAACTTTAATGAATTTTCTTTGATACTTGTTCCTTTTAATTGATTGATATGTTTTACAGTTTGTGTTAAATATTGATAACCATGCTCTAGGCTTGGCTCTATCTCAGTACCTTCATTCCAATCATTCCATGTTTCTAGCACCACATAATCCATAGGTAATTTTCCTTGATAGTTAAGTATATACTTCCAAGTTTCATCAAACACTTTTCCATTTTGTCTACTAATTAATCTGTTTCCTCCCCATGAAGTATTTTTTCTATCATCAAAACCTGCCCACACGCCTCCAACTACAAAACTATATTTGGTTTCAAATTTATTTACCTCATCATAGAAATAAGTTAAATAATCTTTACCCCAATTTAAACCTTCTTTATCCCATTCTCCTCCTGGCTGAACCCAAGGATAAAAAGCATTTACGTAAGGTTGAACTTCTTCTCCTTCACCAAAGGTATTCCAGATTAAATATGGCTTGTTTTTATTAAATACAGAATCAATAACTTTTCTAAAACTCTTCGCTGTTAGAAATTTTTTAGGATAATCAAAAGAGAAAAACAATGGATGTTTTTTATGATAGAAATAGTTTTTTCGTTTCATAATATTCTCTTTAAAATCTTTCATTTTTATAAAAGTTGTATCTAAAGGTTCTTGCAAATCAAATCCCTGATCATCATAACTAATCAAATATTTAAGAGTAAATTTTCCTTTAGAAATAGATTGCAACTCATCTATGGTATTAAATAATTCTACCATAGTTTCATAATCGTATTTATCTTTTACGTTAATTGCTATAGCATCTATACCTGATGACCAAGCCAATAAAGTATGGTAGACTAAAGTAGCTTTACTTTTAGAATTATATTCTCCTATAATTGGAGTATTTGCATAACCATGCTCCCAGTGCCTAAGCTTTTTATCTGTTGCATTTTTATCAGAATACCATCCCATATAGTGAACAATTACTTTTGTTGTATTTTTTGACAAGTTACTTTTTGTAACTTTAGATTTGCCATTATCTACACAGTTAAACAAAAACACACAAAAACAAAGACCAATTATAAATTTTTTCATTACTTTTTAAATTTAAGAACCAGCTATAATCTCTTCTGCTAACTCATAAGCTTTTTGCCCATTAGTTTTTAAATAATGCTCAATAGACTCTTCTAAAACAGGATAATAGACATTATAATCTCTATTTCCATCTTCAATTAGTTTAGCAGCTTCATAAATTCTTATTGGAGCTCCAAACATCCATTTTGCTTCATCTACCAAAGTTGATTCTCCTTTATAAGTAGCAATATGGTTGGCAGTTAGCTCCATATATTGATAATTACCAGAACCAGAAATTGGTTCAAGCTCAGAACCTTCATTAAAATCATTCCAAGTTTCTAGAATTACCCAATCAATTTTTCCAGGATGCGTATCGTTTATAAGTGACCAAGTATCATTGTAGGTTTCACCATTTCTACGATCTATCCAACGACCTTGTCCCCAAGATGCGTTTCTATCATCAAAACCAGGCCAAACTGCACCTGTAACAAATTCTACTTTATTATTTAATTTAAAATCTATTTGAGTGTTGTAAAACCAATTCATATACCCTTCTCCCCAAGCAGAACCATCATCTGCCCAACCTTGTACCCAAGGATAAATCGAATTCATAACAAATTGGCCAGGAATAGCCCCTAAATCCAACTCATTTTTTAATAAAATTGGTGTATTATCTGTAAAAACTAGATTAGCCACATCTCTATAATCTTGTGATGTTAAGTACCCATCATAATTCCAAATAAAAATAACTGGATCTCCATCTTTAAATAAATAATGAGTTGTATTTGGAATTATATTATCTCTTAAATCTGTAAACTCTGCAATTGCAGAAGTTGGTGTTGCATCTTGATCGTCGTAACTAACAGAAATATCATATTCAAATTCTGGATAAATGGCATCAATTCGTTTTATAGACTCTACAAATTTCTCAAAAGATACCTGATCATAATCTGTTCTTACATTAATTACAGCACCATCAATACCTACAGCAGCAGATAATAAAATATGATACAAATGTGTTGCCCAAGATTGCGAACTATAATACCCAATTAAAGGTTCGTTTACAGTACCATCTGCCCAATGATTTCCGTTTTCACCTTCGCTAAACCAAGGCAAGTAATGCATGTATACTTTTTCTTGTACTGTTGATGGTTTTCCTACTTCAAAAGTTTCATTTAAAGGTAATGTTGTACCACTATTAGGAATATCATTTGCTCCTGGATCATACCTTCTTTCTCCATCTTCATTTTCACAAGATGTAAATAGTATTGCTAAAAATGCAATTGTAAGTGTAACTATTGGTTTTATTTTATTGAAAATCATATGATTTGTGTTTTTATTTTGACTTATTAATTATATGTTTTGCTAAAGGAATAGAAAGTAATTGAACAATTCCTATAATGATTAAAGAGTAACGTAATGCTGCTATATCTGAAACGTATACGGCTAATAATAAGAACAATCCTATACCTACTATTCGTCCTATATACAAACCAAATTCATGATTTAAGATATACGAAAACTCACTTTTATTTTCTTTTTCGGATAGCAAATCAATAACTCTTAATTGAATGGGGAAATACGAAATATCATGCAATGGCTGATATAATACTTTACTTAAAATAAAGATGATTACACCTAAGGCTGAAAAGAGATAGGCATGTATAAAAGCACCTACAAAAAAGATAATGTAAGCAATGGCAAAAATGTAAATACGATGATTGGGTTTGGTAAACCTACCTAACAAATACAAAGTAACAGCTGCAATAATACCGCTAACACTTACCACAGAAGAAAGTGTTTCTTCATTACCTACCAATTTTAAAATTAGAATAGCAGGAACAGTTACCAAATACCCTTGTGCTAACCCTTTAAGCGCAGAAAGCACTAATAATTTATTCCATAACTGATTAAACTTAAAGTAGATAATTTTTTTAAGTTTTGGATTTTGAAATTTTCCACGATGAATTATTATGGTAGATACAATTGTTAATACAAAAACCAAAACGGTTAACAATCTATAGCTTATTGCTTCTCCTCCTCCAAACCAATTATATTCATTTGTATAAAAAAACAGGGCTCCTACCAGTGCAGGAATTATAATAGCAGATATTGTATAAAAGAAAGTTTCTAAACCATAATAATAATTCCTATTTTCATCATTGGTGGTTTCTAAGGCTAAAAAATCGCGATTAGACCAGAAAAAACCATAAGACAACCCCATTAAAAACCCTGATATTATTATTGCTGTTAAGTCTAAATTATCTAAAAACATCATTATAAACATAGATACACCACTCAGTAACATTCCTAAACTATATAAATGCGCAACCTTTATGTGGTTAAGCAAATAACCATTAATTAAAAATGTAATTGGAATACCTGTAAACACAGCTAATTGATACTTTAACACTAAACTTGGATCGTTTTGACTACGCATAATGTAAGCACTTACAAACACCTCTATTATTGGCAAAACCATAGAGTAAATCATGTTGGTAATTAACAATACTCTCATACCATGAGGCATTGTTTTAAAATGTAAAAACTCTCCTTTTATCTTACTTATCATCTATAATTTGTTATTATGAATTAGAATCTAATATATGATTAACCAATTCTTCTGTGTTAACAGTTGCCAAACATATACTTGTATCGCATGCACCATAGTAGATATATAACAAACCGTCTTTTTCTACTAAGCTGGTTGGAAAAACAACATTTGGAATAATTAAGCCAACTTTTTCGTAATATTCTTCTGGCTCCATAATGTAATTTTTAGTTCTTGCAATTACTACTGTTGGATCTTCTAAATCTAATAAAAGAGCACCAACTTTGTATACAGAACCTGTATCTACACCATGATACATTACCAACCAACCTTTACTTGTCTTAATTGGGTTTGCAGCTGCCCCTATTTTTTTTCCTTCCCATTTTTCTTCTGAACGTGCTACTAAAACAGGTTTAGACCATTCATGTAAATCATCAGAAAAACAAATCCAAATGCCTGGTCTATCTGTTCCATATTCTTCTCCAACAAATTCTATAGGCCTGCGTAATAAAGCATATTTATTATTTATTTTTTCTGGAAATAAAATATGGTCTCTATCGTCTATTTCTTTTGGTGATGTATAACATAGTTGTTCAAAATTGATTCCATCGTCTGAAACTGCTATTCCTGAACGAGTAATCATAGGATAAACTTCTTCTTTCCATTTAGGATATTCAGAAACATCATACACAGGAAGTCCATCTCCTGTTGGATAACAATTAAAACCATAAGGTTGAAATGCATAATTCATATAATATTTACCATCAATTTTAACCACTCTTGGGTCTTGAACACTACCTTCTGGAAAACCTAATTTTTCTGAAGTAAAAACAGGTTCTTCTTGCAAAGGTGTAAAATCTACTCCATTATCACTTTCAAGAATTCCAATAGTTGTTCTAAAAGGGCTTAAAGTTACAGCTGCTCTATCATATAAATAAAACTTCTTATTATCATAAATAGCACCAGGATTAAAGGTAACTACCTTTCTAATTTCTTGTTCTCCTGGAATTACAATTGGGTTCTGTGGATGTCTTTTAATTTCTAACACTTTATTTTTTTTTATAAGTTATTAATTACCTAAATTAGGATTCAATAATATTTCTGATTCTGGAATTGGGGCATAATAGTTATCAGTGCCTGTGCTTCCAATAATTTTAACTTGCTCTTCTGAGCTTCTTTTATTCATTACTTCTGCTACTTTTTCAGTTCTAATTAAATCATACCAACGTTGTCCTTCTCCTGCTAATTCCCATCCTTTTTCGTCTATCACAGCTTCAATAAACTCATCAGTACTAAGCCCAGACAATGGTAATAAGCCAGCTCTTACTCTCACTTGATTTAAGGCATCATAAGCACTTGCATTTGGAGATCCATCTGCTCTTGCTTGGGCTTCTGCATAAATCAATAACACCTCTGCATATCTTATTAACATGTAGGCTGCATTGTTAAAAAATGTAGCTGTAGAAGGGTTAGTTTCATCAACTGCACCATCTCTAAACTTGGCATAATATGGGTGTTTTGTAGCACTATTACTATAATGTACTGTTGTACCATCTGAGGTTAAAAAATTGGTTCTAAAGGTGGCATCTTTTCTTGCTCCTGTAGGAAATTCATTAAAGAAATTCAATTCTACAAAAAAATCATCCCAACCATTTTCTTCGCCTTCTGGCATAGAAGCTTTCCCAGTAATGTGAAAAGCATTTGCTCCATCTGAATTATCGTATTGTAATGAAAAAATAGATTCAGAACTATTATCATAATTTCTTAGCCAAAGACTAGCAAAATCTGGAAGAAGGTCATAGCCATAAATACCTTTATTGTCTATTACTTCTTTGGCTTTATCTGCTGCTAATCTATAACTAGCTTGTATATTTAATGGCCAACCTGCTTGAGTTAAATACACTTCTGATAGCAATGCTTTAGCAGCACCTTGAGAAGGTAACCCTATTAAACTTTGAGTTGTTGGCAATAGACTTTCTGCTTGTAATAAATCTTCTATAATTACTGCATAAACATCTTCAACATCAGATAAACCTATATCTGTTGGTAGAGTTTTAGCTGAAGTGTATAGTGGAATACGTCCCCAACTTCTAACTAAATAGAAATAACTAAAAGCTCGAACAAAATGTGCCTGGCCTAGTAAGTTATCTATTTCGTCTTGGTCTCCAATGGTTAAATAACCATATTCAATAACCTCGTTAGCATTTAAGATAGCATTGTAACAACCTCGCCATAAATTCATCATTGCTCCGTTGTTAGCTGATTTATTAAACGAATCAAACTCACGAAATTCTCCTTTGTTTCCTCCTATTTGAGTAGTTAAATCATCTGCTCCGAACATAGAAGTCATATATGCTGATGTAGCAAACCCTCTAGACCAATTTGCATCTCCACGAATACCTGCATACATTGCCATTACAGTTGCTTCTAAATTTGCATATTGTTTATAAATACTTTCTGGATCATTAACCTTACCTCTTGGTTCTTCTTCTAAATTATTTGCACAACCTATTAAGGTAATTAGGATTGCAAATACAAGTAATTGTTTTATAGTTTTTAGCATGATTACTTTATGTTTTTTTATTAAAATTTAGCTTTAAGTCCTATTGTGAATGTTCTTGGTACTGGGTAAGCCCCTGTATCTATATTTTGGTCTATATCTGTTGTAGAACCACCACCTGTAGAACGACCAGCACTTGAAATATCTGGGCTATAACCTGTATAATTTGTCCATGTGAATACATTTTCTGCATTAAGGTAAAATTGAAATTCTGATAACCTTAACTTAGATAAAAATTCTTTTTTAAAATTATAGGCTATGGTAATATTTTGAATTCTCAAATAACTTGCATCTTGTAACCAACGACTACTATTAGGGAAATTTTGAGAAGTTGAACTAAATGCAGGAACATCTGTATCTTCATTATTTAACCTCCATCTGTTGTACCATTCTGGACTTGTAAAAGCTCTATTTTGCCCAAACAATCCAATTGATTTTTGATAAACTCCGTTAAAGATTTTTCCTCCTTTTTGACCTGTCATGATAAAACTGAAATTTACAGGACCAAAATTTAAAGTATTACTAAAACCAAACGTAAAATCTGGTTGTGCATTACCAATTATTTTTAAATCTTCAGAATCGATTTGTCCATCTCCATTAACATCTTCATATTTTGCATCACCTGGCTTATTACCAAACCCAGCTGCTTCTGTTGCTTCATCTGACTTCCAAACACCTAAAAAATTATATCCATAAAAAGAGCCCAAAGGTTCATCTATCTTTATTGCTGTAATTGGTGTAGTAGAATCTGCATAAAGTGTTGTAGGTAGTACCATTTCATCACCCCCTAAATCTACTACTGTATTTCTATTTACAGATATATTTGCAGAAATATCCCAAGAAAAGAATTCATTAACAATTGGTCTTGAATTTACAGAAAATTCAAATCCTCGGTTATTAATGGTACCAATGTTTTTTAAAATACTTTCTCCTCCTATATATTCTGCTAAAGTTACATCTACCAATAAATCATTCGTATCTTTATTGTAATAATCTGCTTCGAAATTTAACTTGTTATTAAACAACCCTATTTCTAAACCTAAATCTATTTGAGCAGTTGTTTCCCATTTTAAATCCTCATTACCTGGAGCACCAACTCCTAACCCTACATACGTTTGCGTACCAGAACCATTTGGATGGTAATTACTTTCTCCATTCTGAATAAAATAAGGAAGTGTAGCATAAGAACCTATGGCATGACTACCAGATTCACCCCAACTAGCACGTAATTTTAATTTACTAAGTGCATCAATATTTTGAATAAATTCTTCTTTTCCTAGATTCCATGCAAGTGCAAATGAGGGAAAAGTACTATATCTATTCTCTCCTTGAAATTTAGAAACACCATCTCTACGTACAGTTGCTGTCAATAAATAACGCTCAAGAAAAGAATAATTTACTCTTAAGGCTAAAGAATTGTAGTATTCATCGTAATAATATGAAGATGAGGTTTGCGATTCACTTAAAGATAGATTATCCCAACCTAAAGTAACATCATTAAGGCCATTTGCTCCATTAAAATTTCCTTTTTCTATATAATTACCAGATTCATAAATACCTGTAGCCTGAAACTTATGATCTCCTATTTCTTTTGAATAATCTAAAATAAAATTTACTTGTCCTCTTTCTCTCCCTATATTGTTTATAGAAGCTCTAGAAACTACATCTGGACTAGAATCTAAAATATGATTGTTTTCGAGATTAAAAACGGTTGTATTAGTATTTTCATAAGATCCGAAAAGATTTGCTTTTAAACCATCAATAATTTCATAAGAAAACTTTGCACTTGGTTGAAAAATTGTGGTTTCATTATGACTAATATTTGCATATTGCAACCCTATTGGATTTCCACTTACAGCCCCATATTGTGGTGTATTATTATATAGCACACCTACTTCATCCCAAATAGGTTCTATAGGAGACCATTGTGGTAAACGACCAATTGCTCCCAGTTGATGTCCTACATCCTCATTATTAACACCTTTTAACTTACTCCAACCCATATTTAGAGTAAGATCCATTTTATCATTTAATTCAACATCTACTTTTGAGCGTAGGTTATATCTTTTAAAATCAGAATTTATAACAATTCCTTCCTGATTTAAATACTCTCCAGAGAGGTAATAATTGGCTTTATCTCCTCCACCAGCAACAGAAATTTGATAATTGCTAGAATATGCTTGTCTAAATAATTCATCTTGCCAATCAGTACCTCCTTCCTGTTCGTACATTGCAATTTCTTCTGCTGAGAATGGAGCTGTATAAACACCAGGAATAAAGTTTAAGTCTCTATCATAAGAGTTATATAATTCTGCAAATTCAGCAGCATTAAGATAATCTATCTTTTTTGGAAGTAGAGACATACTCTGAAAAGTGTTAAAACTGATTGTGGGCTTTTTACTTTTACCAGATTTAGTTGCAATAATAACTACTCCATTTGCACCACGAGATCCATAAATTGCTGTAGAGGATGCATCTTTTAAGATTTGAATAGATTCAATATCATTAGGATTTACTAATTGAAAATTAGCACCAATAACACCATCTATAACTACTAACGGTTGGTTGTTTCCTTTAATTGAATTTGCCCCACGAATTCGGATGGATAAATTACCTCCTGGCGCACCAGAATTACTTTTAACTTGTACACCTGCAGTACGACCACTTAAAGTACTCTCTACTCTTGTTATAGGTTGATCTTTAAAATCTTTACTAGAAATTGTACCTACTGCACCTGTTAAATCTTCTTTTTTCTTGGCTCCACCATAACCTATTAATACAATTTCAGATAATTGATTTACATCTTCTTTTAGAATAATCTCAAACTTTAATTTTTCTCCTATAATTATATTTTGAGTCTTGTACCCCAACATTGATATTTGAAGTTCTTTAACATCATTACTAATACTTAATTTAAAAAACCCATCAAAATCTGTCATAGTTCCAATGTTTTTTTCTTTCACCAAAATATTAGCACCTGCTAATGGCATACCAGTTTCATCTGTAACTTTACCTGAAATTTCTTTCTTAAATCCCTGTGCATTAACCATAAAAACGGTTTGCAACACAAAAAATAACCATAAATAATTACGAGTTTTTACCTGTCTCTTATTTTTTTTCATTTTTTAGTTTAATTCAATTATTTTAGTTTTTAGTATATTTATGCAAATAATTAAGATTAATTTTTAGTGACTTCCTAACAATAACCTCAATTAATTTGCGATTCAACAAAATTAGCTATAGTTATAGGTTAAAAAGTACACTTTAAAATTAAAATATAATACTTTTATGAATTTTTTAATATTACCATTTAAAAAATATTAAATTATATATTTAAGAGCCAAAAAAAATTAATACGATAAAAATGAAAGTTTATTCTGAAATTACTCCTTTAAGTGATGATAATATATTTGTGATTCAAAACCACAATAATGCACGTTTTGATTATCCTATACACTTACATCCTGAATTTGAATTAAACCTGGTGATGAATTGTTCTGGAAGAAGAATAGTTGGAGATTCTGTAAATGAATTTCAGAATACAGATTTAGTTTTGTTAGGTCCTAATTTATACCATAGATGGGAACGAACTGATGATAAAAACTCTATAGCTAAAGTGATTACTGTTCAATTTGATAAAAATTTACTATCTAATAACATTCTAAACAAGAACTCGCTTAAACCTATAAAGAATTTATTAGAACACTCTTTTAGGGGATTATGTTTTCATGAACAAATAAAAAAAGATTTGATCATTCAGCTTCATGATTTGTTTAATTTAAAAGGATTTGATGCCACCATTAAATTTCTTTCAATATTAAATAATTTGGCTAAATCTGAAAATTATAATTACATTGCTGGTGCTGGTTTTAGTTCTGATCTTGAGATTTCTAAAAATCAAAAAATACATAAAACCTATGATTATATCACCGCGAATTATAAAAATAATAATCTAAGTTTAAAGAAAATTGCCGAAATCAACAACATGAGCGAATCCGCTTTTAGTCATTTCTTTAAAAAAAGAACAAACAAAAATTTTACAGAATTTGTTATTGATTTTAGGATTACTCAAGTTATAAAACTACTCCAAGAGACTAATAAAACCATAAGAGAAATTTGCTATGAGTGTGGTTTTAACAATATATCAAACTTTAATCGTATTTTTAAGAAAAAAATGAACGTAACTCCTAAAGGCTATAGAAATAAAATTCAACGTTTATCAAATATAGAAGATGTAGGTTTTAGTGAAGCTCATAATATTAACAAATACACGCTTTAAAATTAATTTAATCTATATCCTTTTGGTTCTTCTATAATCAATTATATTGAAATCAAATCGACACATAATATAATTTTACCTATATTATTATTTAGTTTAGAGGAAATTGAAGATTTAAAAATACTCTTATTGCTGAAAGAAAATTCTAACAATGAATTTATAAATCTTGAACAAATTAATTATCCTTTGATTCTAAATTAAAAAAACCTCACAAATTTAGATTGTGAGGTTTTAATTTTAAAATTACAATCCGTTGATAAAATTACCATAAGGATCTTTAAATTGTGTGCCTTCTGCAAAACGATATTTACTTAGTTTTTTAAACTCTACCAAAGCCCACAACA
>QGCY01000161.1_pt1 | contig 13505 bp, 8 predicted proteins | sample 4708041 | NCBI WGS metagenome assembly QGCY01 (sample SAMN08941164, study PRJNA450518) | Sediment metagenome, whole genome shotgun sequencing project. | biome: grassland soil; feature: grassland; material: soil; isolation source: soil 14 days enrichment with methanethiol and mixed carbon source ... | reverse complement strand
TGCTTGTGTATATCTTAACGCTTCATTTGCATCAAAATAAGCTGGCGCATTTTTAAAATCGTGAGCCATTTTTTTAGTAAGGTTTATTGGCATTTGGGTTAAAGATTTTACACTTTTACCTTTACCTAGTTGAATGTACCAAAGCATATCTCTTTTATTACATCCAAAGAATGAATTTTCTAAAAAAATGGGTGTTTCATAATTTGCAAAACAGTGTCTAATTAATGCTCTTAACTGTTCTTCTTTATCAAAATTATTACATTCCCAGTCTTCTATATTTCTAACCAATTTATTACCAAAAGCACTTATGTTATGCAAAACCTCAACACTTTTGTAATCTCTTAATAATGCATAACATTTTTGATGATATGCATGGATAAGTAGTCTTTTAAAAACCTCTCTCTTCCAAATATTTCTGGTTTTACTTGTTTTACCAAAAAACTCAAGAAGCATTGTTTCTATGGTTTTTTTATAACGTGTTGGCTTGTTCTTTGCTTTATAAATTTTTTCTACAAGCTTTATGTAACTATTTTTACGGTACGTTGTTTTTTGTGTTTTCCAATTCGTTTTCATTTTAAAGTTCTTTACTAGATTAATGCCTCTGTAAAGCCACTTAACTCATTAGCCAATAGTTGTAATTGCTACAGGTTATTTAATTTTGGCAAATACTTTCTCTTTCAGAAAACTTCGGATAAAATTTTACCTGAGTATTCTGTTAATACACCCTTATTTAAAAAAGGAGGTATCTTATTGTTCTAGTTTCGAACTTTGGATGAACTAATTTTGGATAGACAAAAAAAGTCCGAAACTTTAATTAGGCTTCGGACTTTTCATATTTAATAGTGATTGCTATTTGTAATTATAAAAGTCGCGAAGTAAACCATAAAAAGAACTTTGTTCTCTTAGTATGTTTTTGTGAAATTTGTTATTTAACATATACTTCGTGTTTGAACTGAAGTGAATCAGTTGTTATTATTGTTTTTGATTTATCAAATTTTATTTTTGATTGCGATGCAAACCTAAAACGTATTTTTTATTTACACAAGAAAAATTTAAATTTATTTATTTGATTATCAGTATTTTATGTAATTTTTAAACAATAAATTTCCTGCCCGAAATAAATCGGAAATGGTGAGTTTAGATAACTCTTTGAAGTTGTGATATGTAGTTACGACTTACACTTTTTATCAGCATCTAAATTAATTTCAAAAAAAAACGTCCAAAAAATGAATTTTGGACGTTTTTACAATATTATTTAAAATTTCTATCTAGAATATACCTTTAAATAGTCGCAAAAAGCGTCCTTTTTTATGTTTATTAAATATATTCATAAGCTAAAAATTGATTGATTTCTACTATTTTGTGTTGCAAATATGCAAAAAATTAAAGAAACTATTGTTTAATACTTTCTAAAACACCTTTTAAAAACTTGTTTTCTTCCATCCAAGAAAGTGCCATTCTAACAATTACCAAATCTTGATCTGGTAAAACATAGACTCTTTGTCCTTGATATCCATCAGCATAAAACATATTTTTTGGTACATCTTTAAAACCACCATTTGCATTTAACCAAAACTGAGCACCGTAAATTCCGTTTGATGTTGGTGTAGGTGTTGCAACATAATCTGCCCAACCTTTTGCAAAAATTTGAGTTCCATTCCAGTTCCCTTTATGCAAGTATAATAAACCAAATTTACCCCAATCTCTTGGAGTTGCCCAAGCATAAGAAGATGCTACATAATTACCTGCTAAATCCGTTTCTAAAACCATAGAATTCATTCCAATTTTATCAATTAAATCCGAATACCAATAATCTAGGTATTCTTGATGCGTTTTAAACTGATTTCTAACAATGCCAGATAACAAGTTCGAAGTTCCAGAAGAATAGTTCCAAGACGCATTTATTTTACCTGTTAAGGGCTTTTCTGCTTGCATTTTAGTCATATCTCTTTCTAAAAAGAGCATTTTAGTAACATCAGAAATTTCGTTATAATTTTCATCCCATTCTAAACCAGAATTCATCTGTAATAAATTATGAATGCTTATGTTTTTACGTTCATCATTTTGCCAAGAATCAATTGGTGCTTTATCTGTAACTTTTAATTTATTTTGATGTTGCATAACTCCGAAAACTGTACTCATAATACTTTTGGTCATAGACCAGCCTAAAATTCTAGAATCTTTAGTAAAACCTTTGGCATATTTTTCTGCAATAATTTGATCTTTATAAATAACAACTACAGCTCTAGATTGATTTTTACCAAATACAGATGCTACAGTTTCGTTTAATTTATCATAATTAATATTTGCAAAAACAGTGTCTTTCTGTTCAGCATTTCCATAAGGATAAGGCGTAATATTATCTGATTTTACTCTTTTAGGTACTAAATAAGCTGCAGTTTCATCCTCTTTAGTTAACGTTAAAACAGCCCCTAAACCCTCTCTGTAAATCGCTTTTCTTGTTAATAGATTAAAAACAGATGAACTTGCGATATTTTTATCTTTTTTAACTAAATCTGTAGCTAAGTTTATTGGCGAAAAATTATTGTCTGTTTTATCTGTAAATTCTAAAGATCGATTGGCTAAAAACACTGATGAAGCCGTGTTTTTGGCTGAATATCCTGCAATTATATTCAATTTTGGGTAATTAAAAAAAACAGCGATAATAACTACAATGCATAATAAAAGTAGAATTCGTTTAAAAATTTTCATATTTAGAAGAGTTTAGTGATGTAAAAATAAGAAAATCATATTGCCTTTTTTAGAGGTTTAAAAAATAGAGGTTTATCTTTGTAACTTAAATTGATTTTTATGTTTAATGTAGATAAAATTAGAGAAGATTTCCCAATTCTAAAAAGAACTGTTCACGGAAAACCTTTGGTTTATTTTGATAATGCTGCTACTTCACAAACACCACAAATTGTAATTGATACTATTGTAGATTATTATAGTAATTACAATTCTAACATCCACAGAGGTGTGCATACTTTAAGTCAAGAAGCAACAGACAAATACGAAGAAGGACGCATTAAAGTACAAAAACATTTTAATGCCAAAGAAGCTTATGAAATCATTTTAACTTCGGGTACAACACATAGCATAAATATGGTTGCATCAGGATTTGCATCTCTTTTAAACAAAGGCGATGAAATTATTGTTTCTGCCTTAGAACATCATTCTAATATTGTGCCTTGGCAAATGTTATGCGAAAAAACTGGGGCCATTTTAAAGGTGATTCCTATGACTGATGAAGGTAGTTTAGATATGGAAACTTATCATAAATTATTGAATGATAACACAAAATTGGTTTTCTCAAATCACGTTTCTAATGCCTTAGGAACCGTAAATCCTATAGAAGAAATTATAGAAGCTGCACATAACATTGGTGCTGCTGTTTTAATAGATGGTGCACAAGCAACACCACATATAAAACCAGATGTACAAGCCTTAAATGTTGATTTTTACGTGGCTTCTGCTCATAAATTATGTGGCCCAACAGGAGTTGGAATGTTGTATGGAAAACAAGAATGGTTAGAGAAATTACCTCCTTATCAAGGTGGAGGAGAAATGATTGCAACAGTTTCTTTTGAAAAAACTACTTATGCAGGTTTACCTCATAAATTTGAAGCAGGAACACCTAATATTTGTGGTGGAATTGCCTTTGGAGCTGCAATTGATTATATGAATTCTGTTGGTTTTGATGCTATTGCAAAATATGAAAATGAGCTTTTAGAATATGGAACATCAGAATTATTAAAAATTGATGGTTTAAAAATCTATGGAACATCCGCAGAAAAAACAGCAGTTATTTCTTTTAATGTTGATGCTATTCATCCGTATGATATTGGTGCAATTCTAGATAAATTAGGTATTGCTGTAAGAACTGGGCATCATTGTGCGCAACCTATTATGGATTATTATAAAATACCTGGAACAATAAGAGCATCCTTTTCTTTTTACAATACTAAAGAAGAAATTGATATTCTAGTTGAAGGAGTTAAAAGAGCAAAAATGATGCTTTCATAAATAAAAAAAGGTTGAGAAAATTTCTCAACCTTTTTTATGTATAACTATTAAGTAATTTTTATCTTAACTCTGGAGAGTAGTTTGTAGGATAATCTCCTGCAACTGCTAAACCACCTGTAGCAGATGTAAAATTAGAACCAAATTCAGCATCCATAACTGCTAAAATTTTATTTGCCATTAAAGCATATCCTCTAGCTGTTAAATGAACACCATCTAAACTAATTAAACCACCTGTAACAAGACTTGTAGTTAACGTATAATCATCAAAAGCAATTCCATTAGACGCTTCTTCTAATATGGCTTTAAAATCTACTAAAGCAATGTTTGGATTTGCAGAAGCAATACCAGCAATTGTTGTATTATATGCATCTGTTGCTGTTTTAATAGCAGCTTGTTCTTCTGGTGTAATTACCCACTTATCTTCTAAAGGAAGCGAAATTCCTTCTGCAGAAAACTGACCAGCTAACGTTTGTGATAAACCTTGGCTCATTAAATACTGCACAGTATCTGTATTAATAGTACCTATTACAGAACTACTTGCTAAAACAAGTAAATCATCTGAAGTTGCAGGTCTTGCTTGTCCATAAAATTGGCCAAATAAACTAGCAACTAAAGGAGCTGCTTCAGCAGGAAGACCAAATTGCTGTACAAATGCAGGAAAAGTTGGACTAGCCATTAGACCTCCTGTAATTTGAGCTGATAAATCTGTTAAATCTTCATCTTTAATAATAACCGGATTTGGTGTTTCTAAAGAAAATTGAATAATTCTTTCTGTTTCTCCTAAAGCCGTAAAAACCTGATTTATTCCTCCATAAACAACATTTAACGTAGGAATTTGTGTAGCAAGTGCTACAGAAGAATCAGAACTACCAGTTGCATCTAAAGGATTATAAGGTACAGTTGTAAAATTAGCTAAGTTTGTAATATATGGTAAATTTGCTACTACTCCTTTTGCACCAGAGGCAGTTAAAGCCGTAACCATATTACCAAATACTTGTCCAAAAATAGTAGGATCTGTAATATCTGATGAGCCATAACTTGCAACATCATAATTACCTGTTTGATCTACTCCAGCACCTCCTGCAAGTGCATAACCTAAAACATCATTACCTCCTATTTCAGACAAAGTAAAAAATGTTGGTGTTTGTGCCACTGCATCTCCTAAAACTGTTGCTGAAGCGCTAGATGCAAAACGTGCGTAATAAGGATTTGCTAATTCTAAAGGAACTCCTTGTAAGTTTCCATAACCTGAAGCAACAAAATGAAAACTTTTAGCACCTGGAATTCCATAATTGTTAAAACTTCCACTCAATACACTTGTTGTTTCTGTAGTTGGTGTTGCATCTAATGGTGCTGGTCCAGAACCATCAAAATAAAATCTTGGACCTTGTATTTGAACGCCACCATATAATAAACCACCAATATTATCATTCATTAATGGTTGATTAAAAGTAGTACCAAATTTACTCGCTAAAATGTTTGGAAAAGAGTTTTCTTGAGCAGCTTTAAACAAACCATTATCTGTAAAACCTGCTGTAAAAGACGCTCCTACAGAAACGTAAGAAGAGAAATCTAATCCGTTAGTATTTAATGCAACCTCTGCTGCAACTTCTTCAGGTATGGCATCTAAATCATTATTAACATCACAAGAAACAATGCTTAATGATAAAAGAAACAACCCTATATATTTATAATTTTTCATAAAATATCTTAATTATTATTAGTTATTAATTGTCCAAGAAATGTAGTACTGAGAACCAATTGCCCCAACACCTGGTGCACTAAAATATTCTTGACCTGTTAAGTTAGCTCCACCTAATTTTACTACTGATTTCCATTTTGGAATAGTGTAATTTACTTGAGCATCTATAACTGTTCTGTCTTCAATTACTGTATCATGGAAAGTAGATTCCCATAAATATTCATCTTGCCATCTTAAGTTTATATTAAAACCAAAGTTTTCGAACAAATCTCTTTTACCAAATTGTAATTTAAATTTATGTTCTGGTGTATTAAAACCTGCTTCGAAATCTGGATCTGTAGATTGATCAAAATCAAATTTTGCATAAGTATAATTTAAACCTAAGTTAAATCCGTTTAAAACCTTTGTATTTAAACCAATAGAAGCACCATAAGAACTAATGTCTGCTGCTGAGTTTGTGTATGCAGAAAATACTGCTCTATCTCCATTTTGTAACGCTAATAAAGAAAGCGTATTATCACCAGCTTGACCATATAATGGAACGATAACATTTTTAGATGAAATAAAATCTTCGTAGCTATTATAGTAAGCACTTAAATCTATTGTTATATTAGACTCTCCTGCATTTACTAAACCTCTATAACCAACCTCATAAGCTGTAACTTTTTCTGGCTTTACTAAACCTGTTTCTGCTACTTCAGGAGCTCCTGCTAAAACAGATGCTAAAGAAAATGCATTTTCATAAGCTGCTCTACCAACAATTGTAGCTGTTGCAGAACCAGTAATTGCTTGTCCTGCTACACTTACGTCTAAAGCTGGTGTAGAATAACGATCTAAATTATCTGGTGCAGAACCTACTAAATACGCACGACCTGCATTTAAACCAATGTATTGATCTTGTGTAGTAGGGTTTCTAAAACCTGTTTGAAAAGAAGCTCTAAAATTTTGGTTTTTATTTTCGCCAGCTGCATATGCTAAAGAAACTCTTGGAGAAAAGTTACCATCAAAATTTTGTGCTTTATCGTAACGTATAGAAGCTGTTAATTTTAAACGATCTTCTTCCAAAAATTTCTTTTGCATTTGAGAATATACTCCATATTCATCATAATCAATTGGCCCATCATAATCTGTAAAAATACTTCCCATTGAGTTTAAAGAATATCTTCTGTAAGAACCACCTACTTGCACTTCTGCCCAATCTACAACGTCTTGAAAATTGTAATTTGCATCTGCGTGATATAATTTTGTTTGATCTTGAAATTTAGATCCTGTAACCAAGTCTGGATCTGCAGTAACTTTATCGAAAGCAGCTTTAAATTCTGGAGTACCAGGTTCATATCTGCCAGTTTCTGCTGTTTGTCTTGCTAGTGCATGTGCTTGATCTGAAGTTAAACCTGATAAAGTACCCAAAGCATAAGTACCTGCATATTCTCCAAACCAAGTATTATCATCTTTCCACTCTCTGTTAATGTTAATTGCTGCGAAACGAGTATCAAAAGAATCTCCAGCATCTTCACTTGTTAAATACCCTCTAACAAAAAAGTTTTTACCTCTAAATTCTAATTTGTGTTGTTCCATTAAAAAGTTGGTAATATTGTATCTATTTAAACCTTGATAAATAGTGTTCCCTACACCCACTTTCGAGTTCCAAATAATTTCTAAACGATCGTTACCAAAAGGTCTATAATTAAGTGATGCACCAACCTTAATGCTTTCTGCATTGTAGGTCATTAAATCTTTTTCGTCATAACCAGTTCTACTAATGTTTTCACTTGGTACTAAGGCAGCTGCACCATTTGGTAAAACTCCTAAGGCTTCTAAAGCTTGAGCAACACCATTAATGTTTGTAGAAACCTCATCTCCATACACATTTAAACCATCGTAATTTCTATCAGAATTTCTATCGCCAGCTATATATTTTCCATTTGCTGTATTTCTGTAATCTGTAGCATACCATTCTGTACCATCTAAAGCAGAAAAGGTAACTTTTGCAGCAAATTTTTCTGAAAAAGCATGTGCCATTCTTATATTAAAATCTGTGTAAGAATTGTCTCCTGCTGCTTGCTGACTTGTTAATCCTGTTTTTAAAGAAATACTAATTCCTTGATCATCGAAAGGATTTTTACTCGTCATAAACATAATACCATTAAAAGCATTGGCACCATAAAGTGCAGAAGATGCTCCTGGTAACAATTCTACAGTATTTACATCTAACTCAGACATACCTAATAAATTACCTAAAGCAAAGTTTAAGGCGGGTGATGAATTATCCATACCATCTACCAACTGCATAAAACGTGTATTTGCAAATGTTGCAAAACCACGCGTATTTACAGATTTAAAAGTTAAACTGTTTGTATTTACATCTACTCCTTTTAGGTTTTCTAAACCATCGTAAAAAGAAGGTGCTGATGTATTTTTAATAGCTCTACTATCCATTCTTTCTACTGTAACTGGGGACTCCATAATACGTTCTGGTGTTCTAGAGGCAGAAACCACAATTTCATCTAAAGAAGTTTCGTTTTCTTCTAAACTAACCGCAACTTTTTGGTTGTTTTTAGTAATTTCTACCTTAACCATTTGATATCCTAACATAGAAATTTCTAGTGTAAATGGTGGGTTATCTGTAATTTTAAGCATAAAATTACCATCAAAATCTGTAGTAGTACCTAAGGCTTTTCTAGAAATTTTAATATTTGCTCCAGGAAGTGTTTCTCCTGTTTTTGCGTCTTTTACAGTTCCAGTAATCGTGGTTTGTGCCACCATTGCTAAACTACCAAAAGCGATAAACGCAATAAGTAAAATCTTTTTTATCATAATTTGAATTAATTTGTTAACGAAGATGCAAAATACGAATTTTTTTGAATTTCTGAATAAAATGCTAACTATTTTGTCATTTTAATAAATTAATTATCTGTTAATTGCCATATAAGCATCCCAAATCCTGTTCTTAATTTTGTTTTTTCACTTTTCAAAATTGTACATTTGTAGTATAAATTTTTTGTTTTTGAAGATAGTACAAGACATTTCAAATTTCAATTCTGATAGTCAGACATTTGTAACTATAGGTACATTTGATGGTGTGCATTATGGGCATCAAAAAATAATAGAAAAATTGGTTTTTGAGGCAAAAAAAGCCAATAAAAAATCGGTTTTGCTTACTTTTTTTCCTCATCCAAGAATGGTGCTTCAAAAAGATGCTAGCATAGAAATGATTAACACCATTGGCGAACGTGCTTTTTTGTTAGAAAAAACAGGGTTAGATTACCTAATAATTCATCCTTTTAGTAAAGAATTCTCTAGAACTTCTGCTTTAGAGTTTGTTAGAGATATTTTAGTAAATCAATTAAATATTTCTAAATTAATTATTGGTTACGATCATCATTTTGGTAAAAATAGAGAAGGTAATATTATACAACTTACAGAATACAGCCACGTGTACGATTTTAAAGTAGAAGAAATACCTGCACAAGATATCGATGATGTTTCTGTAAGTTCTACAAAAATTAGACGCGCTTTACATGCTGGTAACTTAAAAACTGCCAATAATTATTTAGGATATTACTTTATGCTAAATGGTAAAGTAATAAATGGCAAACAGTTAGGTGGTAAAATTGGCTACCCAACAGCAAATATTGATGTTGTAGAAAACTACAAATTAATCCCTAAAACTGGTGTTTACGTGGTTAAATCTTTAATTGATAAAAAAACAGTTTTTGGGATGATGAATATTGGTAATAGACCTACTGTAGATGGTAATCATCAAACCATTGAGGTTCATTTTCTTGATTTTAATGAAGATTTGTATAACAAAACCCTAACCATAGAATTGATTTACTTTCTACGAAATGAACAAAAATTTGATTCTGTAGAGTTGCTCATTCATCAACTTAAAAAAGATAAAGAAACTACCCGAAATTATATTAAAAATAACAAGCCCCTTTAATTCCCCAAAGGGGAAAAATCTCTCCTGTTAAAATTTCTCTTTTTTAGAAATTAAGATCGATTATTATTCGTGTATTCATGGCAATTATATTATATATTTGCTGTTTTAAATTTCTACAGAAAATGTTACAAGTACACTTTATTAGAGAAAACAAAACCACTGTTTTAGAAGGTTTGGCAAAACGTAATTTTGCTGATGCTGAAACAATTATTGAACAAGTTTTAACTGCGGATGAAAACAGAAGAGCAACTCAGGTTGAGCTTGATAATACATTAGCTGAATCTAATAAAATATCCAAAGAAATTGGAAATTTGTACAAAAGTGGAAAAGCCCAAGAAGCCAATGTTTTAAAAGCTAAAACTGGAGAATTAAAAGAAAGCGCCAAAGAATTGTCTGAAAAATTGAATGTTTATGCAGATGAATTGCAAACGCTTTTGTATCAAATACCAAATATTCCTCACGCTTCTGTAAAAGCGGGTACCTCTGAAGAAGATAATGAAAACATTTTTAGTGAAGGTATTATTCCTGATTTAGGTGATCACGCACTTCCTCATTGGGAATTAGCCAAAAAATATGATATTATTGATTTTGAATTGGGTACCAAAATTTCTGGTGCTGGTTTTCCTGTTTATAAAGGAAAAGGTGCAAGATTACAACGTGCTTTAATCAATTATTTTTTAGATAAAAATACAGCTGCTGGTTATACAGAAGTGCAAGTGCCTCATTTGGTAAATACGGCTTCTGCAACTGCAACTGGGCAATTGCCAGATAAAGATGGGCAAATGTATCATTCTACCATAGATGATTTGTATTTAATACCAACAGCAGAAGTGCCAATTACAAATATGTTTCGTGGAGATTTAGTGCAAGAATCAGATTTTCCGATCACTTTAACTGGTTACACACCTTGTTTTAGACGCGAAGCTGGTAGTTATGGTGCGCATGTACGTGGTTTAAACAGATTGCATCAATTTGATAAAGTAGAAATTGTAAGAGTGGAACATCCAGATAATTCTTACAAAGCTTTAGATGGAATGGTTGAACACATTAAAAATATTTTAAGAGAGCTTAAATTACCTTATAGAATTTTGCGTTTGTGTGGTGGTGATACTGGTTTTACATCTGCATTAACGTTCGATTTTGAATTGTTTTCTACTGCACAAGACAGATGGTTAGAAATCAGTTCTGCCTCTAATTTCGAAACTTTTCAGGCAAATAGATTAAAACTACGTTTTAAAAATAAAGAGGGTAAAAGCGAATTAGCGCACACACTAAATGGTAGCTCTTTGGCTTTACCTCGTGTTTTGGCTGGTATTCTAGAAAATTATCAAACAGAAGATGGAATTCAAGTTCCGGAAGTCTTGATTCCTTATACTGGTTTTGATTTTATAAAGTAGGCAGTCCTCATTTGGCAGTTTACAGTCACAAACTAACTGCTTACTGATAAATAATTTACTAGTTTAAAGCTACAGCTAGCATTAATCTTTTGTATTTATTCATCTCTAAAAGTGCGTTTAAATAAGCACTAATTTGTCCGTTTTTCATAAACTCAATAGAGTTTTGTTTTGCGTTTTCGTATTTGTTGGTTAGCTCGTTCATAATATTAGTTTTTTAATTGGTTGTATACCCTAAAGACAACTTTCGTGCCAAAACGTTACAAGAATTGTCAGAAATATGATGGGTTTAATATAAAATTAACATTTATGTTAATTATCTTTGAATTGTATGAAGCACCTTTTATTCACCATTTTCCTAGTAATCAGCTGTTTTTCTTTTGGTCAGCAGAAAGAAGATCAGAATAATTTTTTCTTGGCAGAAACTTATTTTAGGCAAGGAGAATATGAAAAAGCAACACAGATTTACCAAAAATTATACGCAAAAAGCTCTTTTAACACCACTTATTTAAATCGATTAATTACCTGTTATCAACAAACTGAAAAGTTTAAAATAGCAGAAAATTTATTGACAGAAAAATTAAAAGAAAATCCGACACAAAGTTATCTGTATGTTTTTTTAGGTTATAATTTCGAAAAGCAACGTCTTAATGAAATTGCAAAAACCAATTACGAAAAAGCCATACAATCTTTAGATTTAAATGGTGCTTATGGAGGAATAATTGGTCGTCTTTTTAAAGATTATAACCTTTTAGATTATGCTATTCTAGCGTATAAAAAAGCAATGGAAAGCAATGAAAATGCAAATTACAATTTTCAAATAGCTCAGATTTATGGAGAAAAAGGCGATTTTAAGTTGATGTTTGAATCGTACATAAATTTAGTTGATAAAAACGAAAACTATTTAAATCTAATTCAGAGATATGCCAGCAAATACATAACTGATGATGCAGAAAATGAAACCAATATTTTATTCAGAAAAACCTTATTAAGAAAAGCTGCAAGTAAGCCAAAAGACGAATGGAACATGCTGTTAAGTTGGTTATTTGCCCAACAAAAAGATTATGGAAAAGCGTTAATACAAGAAAAAGCATTGTACCAAAGAAATCCGTCTAATTTATCTGATGTTTTTAGTTTGGGTAAACTAGCTTTTGAAAATAAAGATTACGAAGCTTCTTCTGCTTGTTTTTATTTTATCAATGAAAAATCATTCTTAAAAGAAGAAAAAATTGAAGCCAATTTATACCTCGCAAAAATTGCTGTTGCCACAAAAAATCCTAAAACAGAAAAACTGTTTAAAGATTTATTTACGCAGTTTGGTAAAAATCCGCAAACCATAGATTTACAAGTAACTTTTGCAGATTTTTTAACCTTTCAGAAAAATCAACCAGAAAAAGCAGCAACTGTTTTAAAAGAAGCATTAACGTATGCGAAATCAAAATTCGATAAAGGAAGCATCAAACTAAAATTAGGAGAAGTTCTTGTTTTTAGAGGACAATTTAACAAAGCTTTAATTTACTTTTCGCAAATTCAAACACAATTAAAAGGATCTGAATTAGCACAACAAGCACGTTTTAAAGTAGCACAAACCAGTTATTTTAAAGGCGATTTTGATTGGGCAAAAGCACAATTAAAAGTCTTAAAAAGCTCTACAACACAACTAATTGCCAATGATGCTGTAGATTTATTTTTAAGAATTACAGATAACGAACCTGTAGATTCTATACCTTCTGGTTTAAAACAATTGGCAAAAGCAGAATTGCTGTCTTATCAAAATAAAAATGAAGAAGCTTTACAAGAAATTGCAAATCTATTTTCATCAAAAGAAATATTAATTAATGGTTTAGTGCCTGGAGAAGTTATTTATGATGATGTACTTTTGTTGCAAGCAAAACTATATATTAAACAAGAAAAATATTTAGAAGCAATTGCGAGTTTAGAAAAAATTATTGCTGCAGATAATCAAGGTTTTTTAACAGATGATGTGTATTATTTAATGGCAGAAACCTATTATAAAAACTTAAATGATATTGAAAAAGCCCAAGAATATTATCAGAAAATAATTTTTGATCATCCTTCTAGTATTTATTTGGTTGATGCTCGAAAAAAATATCGTAAATTAAGAGGAGACACAATTTAGTTTGTGGTTTTTAGCTGTTTGTTTTTAGCTTGATTTTTTAAAACAACAACTAAACCACCAACAAAAACCATTTACTAAAAACGAACTATGTACATATACAACGTAACTATAAATATTGATGATGCAATTCATGACGAATGGCTAACTTGGATGGAAACCCATATTTTAGATGTTTTAAACACCGGTAAATTTCAATCGGCTAAATTTACCCAAGTTTTGGTTGATGAAGAAATGGGAGGTAAAACCTATTCTGTGCAATACTCAGCAGAAACCAGAGAAGATTTAGAAGATTATTAC
>QGCY01000160.1_pt1 | contig 13516 bp, 18 predicted proteins | sample 4708041 | NCBI WGS metagenome assembly QGCY01 (sample SAMN08941164, study PRJNA450518) | Sediment metagenome, whole genome shotgun sequencing project. | biome: grassland soil; feature: grassland; material: soil; isolation source: soil 14 days enrichment with methanethiol and mixed carbon source ... | reverse complement strand
AGCACCTTCAGACTTAATCTTCCGCTTCATACTCGGAGCCCTCACATTATATGCCTCAGCCCTTACGGTCTGAGCCCCCTGATTGATTGTACGAGAACCGTCATCTGATAGAGTATCGCAAGTTTCCGTGCGCAGATCCTCGTTCGTTTCCCCTTCGCCGGCAGTATAGAATTTTTTGTAATCCATTGACTAACCTCCCTGTGTTGAAACCCCTGTTTAAGGTCTCGTTTTTTAATTCATCCGTCGGAGCCGGATATCAGCGCAAAAACACTGGGTTAAGAGGCAGACACAACGCGGTCTTTCAAAACGTGCGATGCACGGAATATCAAAACCTTGCGTGGTGAAATCGGCACCTCAATGCCTGTCTTTGGATTTCGGCCAACGCGCTCACCTTTTTGGCGAACGCTAAAGCTACCAAAAGAGGAAATCTTTACCGCATTTCCTTTTACCAACTCAGCAGAAATCTCTTCTAACACAGCATCCACAAAAGCCGAAGATTCAGCACGAGATAACCCGACCTCTTCATAAACGGCTTCCGCAATATCTGCGCGTGTAATAGTGCCAGACAAGACCAAACTCCTTCAAATGTTTGTTTAACGAAATACTAATACAAATAATCTAACGACGTCAAGCAATTGCATAAAATACCCACTGCTTTTGCGTTTAAAAGCTATTGCTCACCCGGATTAAAACGCCCTAAGTTCCCTAATAACTGCTGCATCAACGTCATGCTATTGCCATGTGTTGGCGTTTTAGCACGCTCAACCGGCACATCGATTCGCCCTTCATTGCTTTCTTCGACTTTACTGACGGTTCCGCTTTCATCAAATTGAACAATAACAATTTTTTCTTCATCAACTTTGGAATCTAAAATTCCTTTTTTCGAAGTTTCCTGCCCGATATAATACCAGCGATTTTCATCGAACGGTGCCACAGTCGTTGGCGAGCCCAAATTTTTCAACACGTCCGCACGCGTATGAAAACCAACAATCGTTGCCTTTACATCCTCGTCACGCACAAAATTACCCCGATTGGCCACTACAGGCGTACACGCCCCCAACGCAGCCAACACCAATAAAAAACATATACCCTTGCTTGTCATGAAGCCTCTATCAAGTCTATAACCATAGCTAGTTTTACGAATCCACCTGCCCCAGCAGGCCTGATTCCTAAAAATGCTGGAGCAAGACTAGCTTCTATCGAGATGGAAAACAATGTTTGGACTACGACAAAAACAAAAACCCTATGCAAAAGAAACCAAAGGCATCTATGCTGAGGCCTTAAATGAAGTGCGACGCCCCTTTTTCTATACAGATTTAGGTTTATCCGATACACAAGACACCCGATTTGACTTGTTGCTTTTACTGAACTATTTGGTCATTGAGCGCTGCTTTGAAATCGAATCGCAAGATCCTGAGGCTCTGGACGCAAAAACCTGCAACCAACAGCTTTTTGACACGCTCTTCATCGATATGGAACAAGGACTACGAGAAATCGGCATTGGCGATATGGGGATCCCCAAACGAATGAAGAAAATGATGCTGGCCTTCAACGGACGCATGCACAAATATAAAGAAGCCTTCGCCCAAAAAGAGGAAAGCAATAAAACAATCTTACTGGAAGAAACAGTTCTACGAAATATTTTTAGCACCGAACCAGAAGCTGCCTCAGAAAAAGACATAAAAAATGCACTTGCCCTGATCAAATATATCGACAAGCAGCGCACTCACCTCAAAACAATGGACTTTACAGCCCTTACGCGCCAAAGCCCTCTCTTTACAGGAGCATAGCCCATGAACACATCCCCCAAACCACTTAATGCTGAATGGTCTCACTTTGTTGAGGCTTCCAATTTTGGCCGAAGCAATCCGCCGATCTCGATTGCCGCCAATGAAGAAGAAAGAAATGATCTGGCCAAACGTTTCAGCTTAAATCAACTCAACAAGCTGGAAGCTAAATTAAAACTAAGCCTGACCTCGACAGGCTATATCCATGTAACCGGCAAGCTTACCGCTAATCTTGAGCAAAATTGCGTCGTAACCGATGATCCGGTTATATCAGATATAGAATCAGATATTGAAGGATGGTTTGCTGACCCTGAAAAACTAGCCTCCTTAGCCAAGGCCCGCCGAAACAAGGCCATCGAACAAGGCGAAGAACTCCCTATCTTAGAGGAAAACGAAGACCCTGAGCCTTTGATCGACGGCAAAATTGATCTGGGAGAGCTCACCGCCCAACACTTATCCTTAGCCATTCCGACCTACCCGCGACGCGATGACGCCGCATTCTCAGGTCAGACCACCAAACCGGATAATGAAAAAGATCCAGCGTTTCAAAATCCGTTTGCCGCCCTTAAAGAATGGCGTGGCAAAGAATAAGGCTCTCCGCATTTTAAAGCCTAAAAAAAGCCACTCCCATCTTTTCGATGTTCGTGATAGATATCGAAAAATGAGTCTCTCAATTGAAATTCGTTCGGCAACCTTAAACGATCTAAACGCATTATGTGATTTGGAATCAGTAACTTTTGATACACAAAAATACCACACACTTTCACGACGGCAATTCCGTCACTTACTTACCAAAGGCAATGCCGATATTCTTGTCGCCTTTCAACACAACACTCTGGTGGGGAATGCCGTTATTTTTTACCGGAAAAACGCTCACACCGCGCGCTTATATTCCTTGGCGGTTCACCCAAATTTCCAGCGACAATCAATCGGCCATATGCTATTTGATGCGGCAGAACAAACAATCGCAAGCAAATCATTAAACAGCCTGGTATGCGAGTGCCGATCAGATGAGCCAGCCTTATTAAATTTTTATAAAAAGCTCAACTGCATCAGCACTGGAATCTTGCCCCATTATTATGCCGATGGAGTGAGTGGCATTAAAATGAAAAAGCAATGGGAGTAACATTGCCCCTATGACAAAATATATCATTATAACTGACAAGCCACAGGCTATCACGCCAATGGCCAACTCCCAGATTATTTCTCCGTCAGATTTTATCCGCGCAGAAATAAACCACCAACAAAAGGCGCCGCGCACCCGCCCTAGAATTATCAACCTGTGTAATAATTTCGATTATTTGAGCAAAGGATACTACGTGTCTCTATTAGCAGAAGCACGTGGGTTACAATGCATCCCACACATATCAAACATCGTCACCCTAAACTGGAAGCGCAACTACGGCTCTGCCCTGCCTGAGTTAAACACCCTCCTGAAAAAGCATTTTTCAGAAAGCGGGAAAGATCCACTAACCCGCACATACACAACCTATTTCGGACGCCATGAAAACCCGGAACTAGAACCTATAACACGCCTGCTATTTGATTTATTCCGTTTCCCTGTCCTCACTTTTGAAATAAAATACACCACAAAAGGCTGGGAAATCGAAAGAATAGGCTCTGCCTCTCTTCAAGGCTTAACCGCCGATCAACTAGATGTTTTTTATGAAGCCTTAAATAAATTCACAGGCTCTGCTTGGCGTGCCTCTTCCAAACACAAAAAAGTTGAGCGCTATTGGATTGGCATCTTGCACAATCCGGCTGACCCTTTTCCACCTTCTAACAAGGCCGCCCTCAATAAATTTATTAAAGTCGGCAAGAAAATGAACCTGTGGGTTGAGCTCATCACCAAGCAAGATTTTGCCTCTTTATTGGAATATGATGCTTTGCTGATCCGAGAAACCACCGCGATCAACAATCACACCTACCGGTTTGCAGCCAAAGCCGAACAAGAAGACATTCCTTGCATTGATGATACACAATCCATTATTCGTTGCTGTAACAAAGTATTTTTGCACGAGCTTTTAAAAGCCCATAACATTCCAGCCCCCCAAACAGTCATCATCGATAAACAATCGAAACTATCGAATTTTGATTCCATGACCTTTCCGGTTGTTTTAAAAATTCCCGACGGCTCTTTTTCTCGCGGCATCCATAAAGCCTCAAACCAAAAGCAACTCGAAGAACACGCTGAGACCCTGTTAAAGAAATCCGAAATTGTTCTCTGTCAGGAATTTATTGAATCCGAATTCGACTGGCGCATTGGTGTTTTGGATAAAAAACCCATCTTTGCGCTGAAATATTTTATGGCCAAAGGGCATTGGCAAATCTACAATCACGAGGCCCAAACCAAAGCACAAAAAACCGGCGATCACCTAGCGATTCCACTCGAAGACGTGCCATCAGAAATCATCGATATCGCGGTAAATGCCTCCTCTCTGATCGGAAATGGGCTCTATGGCGTTGACCTCAAACAAACCAAAAACGGCAATGTCATTGTGATAGAAGTCAATGACAACCCCAACATCGATAGCGATGTCGAAGATACGCTTACGGGCGATATGCTTTATCAACAAATCCTCGAGCATTTGGTTAAAATGATTGAATCATAAACAAAGCCTGTAAACACTGCCCTCAAACGCACCCTTAGAAAAATTTTACGGTTTTTTCTTGCATCGGTGGCTGTTTTTAGTTAAACCTGCGCGGACGGAATATCGCGGTGTTTTTTATATGCCTTAAAAGGCACAAATCGCCCGCAGGCAAAAGCCCCGCATTTGTAAAGAAATAAGGAAGTAGAACAATGGCTGTTCCAAAGAGAAAAACAACAAAATCTAAGCGTAACATGCGCCGCGCGCACGATGCTTTGAAAACAGAGAACTGGGTTGAAGACACAAACACAGGCGAGCCTGTACGTCGTCACCATATTGACCTTAAAACAGGCATGTATAAAGGCAAGCAAATCATCGAAGGTCGCGACTAAGCAATTGTCGCGCCTTTGCGCTTTTCTTTTTTCTATCGCCTCTACGCATCTATAGCCTCAACCGGATACCACGATGCCTGAAAAAGTCACGATCGCACTGGACGCCATGGGCGGAGATTTCGGCCCCAAGGTTGTAATCCCCGGCGCTTCGATTTATCTCAAGCAACATCCTAGAGCTTTCTTCTTATTCTTTGGTGACCAAAAAGCCATTAATGAAGAGATCAGCAAGCACCCTGAGCTTAAAGATAACTGCGAAATCATTCATACCGATCTATCTATTTCCAGCGAAGAAAAGCCTTCTGCCGCCTTGCGGAAAAGCAAAGGCACATCCATGCGGCTGGCAATCGAATCAGTAAAACAAAACAAAGCCTTGGCTTGTGTTTCTTCGGGGAACACCGGCGCCTTAATGGCGCTGGCCAAATTAATATTACGCCCACTGGAAGGCATCCATCGCCCGGCCATTGCCAGCCTGATCCCAGGCCCGAATTCAGATACAATCATGATGGATATGGGGGCCAATGTCTTGGTCGAAGCAGAAAACTTAGTGCAGTTCGCCGTACTAGGCAGCCTATTTGCCAAAGCCCATAACAAAAATCTATCTGTGCCGAGTGTCGGTATCTTGAATGTCGGCTCCGAAGACACCAAAGGACCGGAACATGTAAAGGGCGCGGCACATATCCTGTCACAGCTTTCCTTCCCCGGTCGCTATGCAGGCTTTGTCGAGGGCAATGAAATCCTCAGCGGCAAAGTCGATGTCATCGTAACCGACGGCTACGCCGGCAATATTGCCCTCAAAACCATGGAAGGCACCGCCAAGACGGTCGCTTCTATGCTCAAAAAAGCAATTAAAAGCGATCCTTTGGCTATTTTAGGCAGTCTTCTTTCTTACTTTGCGTTTAAACGGTTTAAGAAAAAGACCGATCCCAGACTTTATAACGGTGGCGTCTTCCTAGGGCTAGGCGGTTTATGCGTCAAAAGCCACGGCGGCGGCGACGAAATAGCATTTGCCAGCGCTATCCATTTAGCGTATCAATTGGGCAAAGCTGGCTATATTGAACAAGTTCGCAGCGAAATAGAAAATATCCTGTCTCAGGAAAGCCTCATCGAAAACGCATAAAAGAGTACATGCAAAAGCTACAAGCCATCATTCGCGCAACCGGCGCCTACCTACCGGAAAAACTGTTGACCAACCAAGATCTCGAAAAAATGGTCGATACCAGTGATGAGTGGATTCAGCAACGCTCCGGCATTAAAAGCCGTCACATCGCGGCCGATGACCAATCCACCAGCGATCTCGCTATCAATGCAGCTAAACAAGCCCTTGAAAACGCAAACCTAACCGCGCAAGACATCGACACTATTATCGTGGCGACCACCACACCCGATCGCACTTTCCCTTCGGTTGCCGTTACGGTTCAAGCGGCCTTGGGCTGCCCGGCGGGAATTGCCTTTGATGTACAGGCCGTTTGCTCTGGCTTTGTCTATGCACTCAGCATTGCAAATAATTTCATTAAACTCGGCCAATCTAAACGCACCTTGGTAATCGGGGCCGAGAAAATGTCTTCAATCATCGATTGGGAAGATCGCACCACCTGCGTTTTATTCGCTGACGGTGCTGGCGCCATCGTGCTAGAAGCCTCTGAAAGCGAAAATCAAGGGATTTTATCAACACATTTATACGCCAATGGCGAGCATAGCGATATTTTATATACCAATGGCGGAACCTCAACCACCGGCCAATCCGGCCATATTATCATGCATGGCCGTGAAGTATTTAAACACGCGGTCACGTTAATGAGCGAAGTCGTCGAAGAAGCTCTCGAAGCCAATAACCTGTCCAGCAACGATATCGACTGGCTGGTGCCGCATCAGGCCAATAGTCGCATCATCGAAAGTACTGCAAAAAAACTGGGCCTTAGCATGGATAAAGTCGTAATGACCGTTGATCACCATGGCAACACATCGGCGGCCTCAATCCCGCTGGCCCTACACGAAGCCGTTGATCAAGGTAAAATCAAACGAGGCGACCTCATTTTAATGGAAGCCCTAGGCGCCGGCCTCACATGGGGCGCAGCGCTAGCTAGATTCTAATTAAAGCGTTATTTCAAGAAAGCCTTCTAAAAGGCTGTTTTAGGATTCTTAAATGGGGCGGTGTTGAATAACCTGCAGGAGCACATCATGCACGCTTTCATCATCACCCATCACACGATCGGAAACACGGTTCAAGCGCTCCTTAATCATGCCAATTTGTAAGATTCCACCCTTCATCGCGGCGCGTTCATTCAAAATACCATACATATCTTGCAAAAATGCATCAGTAAGCTTGGGTTTCAGGCGCTTAGCCTTATCAACCGACGCACTACTATTCACTTCTAAGGCAATCACCAGATTGATCGTCTGGCTAACCCCGTGATCATCAACAATGGGCAACATCAAGGGATCAAGCTCAACATATTGAAAGCCCGTATCAACCGCGGCACCGCCGCTTCCACCGGCATAAGCCTTTCCGGCGCTCAATGCCAACGCAAAAGCACACAGACAAAATACAGACGCTAAAAGCAATTTATTGTTCAACATTTTTCCCCTACCCCTTTTAAGGAACAAATTATGTCCCTCTAATAGAGTAACTGGTTTTGCGTAAATAAAGCGTTAGGGAAGATTAAAATTTTAGAAGAATATAATATAAAGCCAATCAATCACGTAAAGCCTTACGAACCCCATCAAGCACACCGTTGATTAATGACACCTCGCCTTTCTCAAAAAAAGCATGAGCCACATTCAAGTAATCATTGATGATAATCGGTGCATCCGTCTCTTGATGAGCCAACAATTCATAAGCCGCACACATAATAATCGCCTTAATTAAAGGCTCAGTGTGGGCTGTTGAAGACTTATAATTCGTGCCAATCACATGACTAAGATCTGATTTACGCTCTTCCACGCCCGTCATAATCGATGAAAACAAAGCACGGTCAGCCTCCACCAACATCTCACCGTCGACTTCCATACCGCGGCGATGATCCAAATATTCCTGAGCACTGCTTTTAAGGCTTTGCTCATTTAAAGAAGCTTGATAAACCGCCTGAGCCGCCAACAAACGTGCCGCAGAACGCCTCGCCTTGGCCGAAGGTTTGCGTGTTTTACTATGATCACTCGATTGACTCGTCACTGACTTATTCACCCATCAACTTTAACATTTGATCAGCCGCTTCTGCAGCTTCTGCACCTTTTTTCACCATATGATTGATGAAGAATTCTTCATTCTCGGGCGATACCTCACTAAAAGCATGGGGAGCCAGGCAAACCGATAAAAACGGTTTTTCCAATTTCAAACTTGTATTGACGATACCGTCAACCACCGCTTGGGCAACAAAGTCGTGACGGTAAATCATACCATTCACAATAAAACTGATCCCCACAGCCAAATCATATCCCTCTTGCAACAACTTTTGCCCTACCAAGGGAATTTCCAAAGCGCCCGGCACTTTGACAACCGTCACGTCATCCTTGGCATAGCCGTAGCCTTCCATAGCTTTAATAAAAGATTTCTCGGCGGATTCAACAATCGGCACATGCCAACTGGCGCTAATCACTGCAATTTTCTTATTCATGGTTTATCTCCAAACGTCGTTGTATATAACGCGCCAGCATATCTACCTCAAAATGAACCTCCGCGCCAAGTGCTAATTGCCCTAAAGTAGTTACTTCCCAAGTATGAGGGATAATATTCACATCAAAACAAGCCCCTTGCACATCATTCACAGTTAAGGACACCCCATCCAGAGCAATCGATCCTTTCTGGGCGACATAGACGGCAAATGCGTCCGGCACACGAAGAGTTAAACAATGAGATCCCTCATTTGCCTTGATTTCTATCAATTCACAAAGCCCGTCAACATGGCCTGAGACCAAATGCCCACCCAATTCATCGCCGAGCTTAAGCGATGGCTCCAAATTAATCTTTTGCCCAACGACAGCTTTTCCCAAACTGGTTTTGGAAAGGCTTTCCATCGAAACTTCGACACCGAACCAATCCTCGCCTTTTTGTACAACCGTCAAACAACAACCAGAACATGCAATCGACGCGCCAATGGCTGTATGGGTTAAATCCAACGCCGTTTGGATTTTAAAAAACCAATCACCATCTTTATCAATGTGGGTAATCGTACCAATATCTTGGATAATGCCAGTAAACATGCCTGAAACTAAGCGCAACGGGTGTAAATATCAAGCCTATCACCATCAAATTGACGGGTTTCTTTCAAAGCTTTATCGCCCAAAGTAAAATCAGGTGACTGTAATCCACCCACCCCGACCATCACATGATCAGAGGTAAATAACGCAATCTCATCCCATAAATCTGCTAACAGAAAAGATTGCATCACTTTTGCGCCGCCCTCCACTAACAAACGGGTAACTCCCAAATCTCCTGATAAATAGGCCATATCGGCGACCAAATCGTCATTCGAAAGATGCATCGCAGGCTCAATTGAACCTGTATTTTGCATCATTTGAAGCCCCAACAAGTCAGCAGCAGCGCCCCCCAGAACAAAGCGCCGCGGACAATGATTAAGCCCTTCTACGCGTGTAGTCAGTAATGGATCATCGATCAACGCCGTCCGCGCTCCCACCAAAATCGCATCATGACACGCCCGAATATAACGGTGCATATAAGTTTGAGCCTCTACCCCGCTAATTTGCAAACGCCCGCCATCAGCACCCGCAATATAACCATCCGCACTCATCGCCATTTTCAGGGTGATAAAGGGGCGATTTTTCGAAAAACGATAGAAAAACCCGACATTCAGTGCCAAAGCCTCAGCCTCACACACCCCCGTTTCAACCTCAATTCCAGCTTGGCGTAGCATATCAATCCCCTGCCCATTCACCCGCGGGTCAGGATCAGTACAAGCAACAAACACGCGCGCCACACCTGCATCAATCAAACCTTGTGCACAAGGCGCTGTTTTACCGTGATGAGCACAAGGCTCTAATGAGACATAAACATCCGCGCCTTGCGCTAAATCACCGGCCATATCCAATGCAAAACGCTCTGCATGCGGGCGACCACCATCTTGAGTGCGGGCCTCAGCAACGATCTGGCCACCTTTTACAACCACGCAGCCCACTGATGGGTTAGGCGCAACCCGCCCAAGACCGTCTTCAGCCAACGCCAACGCCCGTTTCATATAATCTGAATGAGAATAAGAAGGCATAAATCTATCCTTCTACGGCCCGAAGCTCCGCCAAGAAATCACCGATGTTATTGAAGTCTTTATAAACCGAGGCATAGCGTACATAAGCAATCATATCCAATCGCTTTAAAGCTTCCATCACTGCGGCACCAATAGCACTGGCCTGAACCTCGACTTCGCCACGCTTTTCAAGCGTCCGAACAATATCAGAAACCGTTTTTTCGATATTTTCCACATCAACCGGACGTTTTTGTAAGGCAATCTGCATCGAGCGCGTAATCTTATCGCGATCAAAAGGCTGGCGTCGTCCATCGCTTTTAAGCACCGTCATTTCTCGCAACTGAACCCGCTCAAAAGTGGTAAAACGCTGATCGCATGACGGACACGAGCGTCTGCGACGAATAACAGCATTATCCTCACTAGGACGAGAATCCTTTACCTGTGTTTCCTCGTGATCACAAAAAGGGCAGCGCATCGTATTTCACACCATAGTAAGCGGAGCACAAAAACTATGCTCCGGCTTTATTCCCTTAAAGGGTTGGATAAATCGGGAAGCGCGCACATAACGCCTCAACTTCGGCACGGACTTTGTTCTCAACCGCTGAGTTACCTTCAGCACCATTAGCTGCCAAGCCATCCAAGACCTCGACAATCCATTCACCAATTTGTGTCCACTCATCAACACCAAAACCGCGTGTTGTCGCTGCTGGTGTTCCCAAGCGCACTCCTGATGTCACCATCGGCGGGGCAGGATCAAACGGAACCGAGTTCTTGTTACAGGTCATACCAGCGCGCTCTAACGCTTCTTCGGTAATATCACCAGTTACATTTTTAGGGCGTAAATCGACAAGCAACAAATGGGAATCAGTACCGCCAGAAACGATATCCAGCCCACCTTTCATCAACACATCGGCCAAAACACGGGCATTTTCGACAATATCCTTGGCATATTGCTTGAATTCAGGCTTTAAAGCTTCTCCAAAACAAGCTGCTTTTCCTGCAATCACATGCATTAAAGGGCCACCTTGGATGCCAGGGAAAATCGCTGAATTAATTTTCTTATAAAGATCCAGATCATTGGTCAGGATCATACCACCGCGTGGGCCACGCAATGTTTTATGTGTTGTTGTTGTTGCTACATCAGCATATTCCATCGGGCTTGGATAACTGCCACCGGCGATCAAACCGGCATAATGCGCCATATCAACCATCAATTTTGCACCAACTTCATCGGCAATCGCACGAAAACGGGCAAAATCAATCACACGGGGATAAGCCGAAGCACCCGCAATAATTAATTTGGGCTTATGCTCACGCGCCAAAGCTTCCATTTCTTCATAATCAATGGTCGCATCGTCTTTGCGCACACCATATTGAATAGCATTAAACCATTTTCCAGACTGATTCGGCGCTGCTCCGTGGGTTAAGTGCCCACCCGAAGCCAGCGACATTCCCAATACAGTGTCACCCGGCTTAACAATCGCCATCATCGCTCCTTGGTTTGCCTGAGACCCTGAATTAGGCTGAACATTCACGTATTTAGCACCAAAAAGTTGCTTCGCACGATCGCGCGCCAAATCTTCGACGACATCAACAAACTCACAACCACCATAATAACGACGGCCCGGATAACCTTCTGCATATTTATTGGTCAAAACCGTGCCTTGCGCATCCAATACGGCTTTGGAAACAATATTTTCAGACGCAATAAGCTCAATTTGTGTTTGCTGGCGATGAAGCTCATCCGCGATTGCGGCACTTAAAGTGGGGTCTGTTTGCGTTAAATCTGCTGTAAAATATTCATTCATAGATACATTCTCTTTTAATGCTGGCTGGCTCATGGGTCGGTCTCCTTACGCTTGATCGGGGTTAATCTTATTCACGCGGCGCTCATGGCGACCGCCCTCAAATTCAGTAGTTAGAAAAGTTTGAACAATATCAAAGGCTGTTTCAATGCCTATAATCCGCTGGCCTAACGCCAAGACATTCGCATCATTATGACGACGGGTCAAAGATGTCATTGTCACATCCGTACACAGCGCCGCCCGCACATCTGCATAGCGATTAGCCGTTATTGAAATACCAATGCCAGTACCACAAATTAAAATCGCGCCATCAACCGTACCATCAGTAATGGCAGCTCCGACCGCGTGCGCGAAATCAGGATAATCAACAGATTGATCCGAATCCGTACCGTAATCAATAATTTCAATGTGGGAAAAGCGCTCCGAAAGAAAGACTTTGATTTGTTCTTTATAATCAAAGCCACCGTGATCTGAAGCAAGCGCAAGTTTCTTAAACATACGGGAATATATGACGACAGGCCTTAAGAAATCAATCCTTTCTTTTTCAGCACATATTCAAGGCGTTTTAAAGCATTGTGTTTGAGAATTTTTTGCCCCGCGCTGGACGGCCCTTGAATGGATATTTCTGTAAGACTGGCAACATCCATGGCGCTGACTTTGACAAGCGTGCCAACATTCATAAGCTCAATGATAACCTCGCGCCCGGCAAGTAGTTCCCGTGCCATCTTATCGCCTCTTTTAGTCGTTCACGATGCGTTAAAAACTATCCGCAAAATTGGTCTGAGCCGCCCAGAAACGCTCAATCCGGCGGAGCATCGAATTCATTTCGCTCAAAGCATTTTCCGGCAAATCCGCAGAAGAAATAGCCTCATCATGGCGAGAAAACATATCAGAAATCAATTTATGGAGCGCCCGCCCCTTTTCAGACAGCTTCACACGGATCGAACGCTTATCATGAACCGAGCGTTCTTGATCCAAGTAACCATTTTCAACCATCTTCTTCACATTATAAGACACGTTCGAGCCCAGATAATACCCCCGCACAGTAAGCTCTCCCACGGTCATCTCGTCTTCACCGATATTATACAAGATCATGCTTTGCACGTTATTAATATCGTGAATATCGTTGGAATCCAGCTCGACTTTCAACACATCAAGAAAATGGCGGTGTAAACGTTCAATCAGTTGAATGGCGTCAAGATAGGGTGAAATTTGCACGAGGTTTCCTCCGGGTTGATCCTTGCCCCATACTAAGTTAAAAATTTAATCGAAAAAAGATCTAATTTTAAAATTTATTTTCAGACTTTGCTCGCCGCCAAAAAAAGGAATTCTGAGGGGTTTTATATTTATTCCCTTTTGCTAAACCATATGCTTTGGTAAGATTATAGAATATTGCAGTAAAGTAATGGATTAGGCATCATAGAATATGAGCACCTCAAAACAAGAAATCAAAGACCAGCGTGATCGTTTCCTCGCCTTTTCTTTTGCCTCTTCCGACGTTTTGTTAGAAACCGATAATCAGGGAATCGTTAACTTTTCTCTGGGGGCTTCACAAAACCTGGTCGGAAAGACAGAAGAAGAACTTCAAGGCTCGCGCTGGCTGGACCTGTTTGAGTTTAAAAGCAAAGCCTACCTTAAGGAACTCTCTGAAAACGCAAAATCAGGTCGGCGCATTGGCCCGGTTTTTGCCGAACTACTGCATAGCCGCCGCAAAGCCCTGTTCAGCGCCATCAAAATGCCCGCCGATAA
>QGCY01000159.1_pt1 | contig 13571 bp, 8 predicted proteins | sample 4708041 | NCBI WGS metagenome assembly QGCY01 (sample SAMN08941164, study PRJNA450518) | Sediment metagenome, whole genome shotgun sequencing project. | biome: grassland soil; feature: grassland; material: soil; isolation source: soil 14 days enrichment with methanethiol and mixed carbon source ... | reverse complement strand
AATTAGAGCATCTACATCTTCTGTCATAGTTGCAGAAAACAGCACGTTTTGTCTTCTTTCTGGTAGAATATCAAAAATATTCATTAACTGAAAACGAAAGCCTAAATCTAACATTACATCTACCTCATCAATTACCAATTTATGAATTGATTTTAGCTTTAAAGCATTACTTAAACCTAAGTCGTACAAACGTCCAGGTGTTGCAACAATAATATCTTGCCCTTGCAAAATGGCTTGTTTTTGAGTATTGATATTTGCACCTCCATAAACACCTAAAACCCTTGTATTAATATATTTTGATAGTTTTTCTATCTCATCTACAACCTGCAAAACCAATTCACGAGTGGGTACTAAAACCAAAACTCTTGGGTGCAGTTGTTTCGAAAATTTTAAATCACGTAAAATTGGCATCATATACGCAAAGGTTTTTCCTGTACCTGTTTGCGCAATTCCTACAACATCTTTACCAGATCTTACTACAGAAAATGCTTGCTCTTGAATTGGAGTTGGGGTTGTAAAACCCAAATCGTCAATAGCATATTGTAACTGATTTGATAAGTCTAAATCTTGGAAAGTCATTTTGTATATTTTCTGCAAAGATACAGATTATAAAGATGCCATGTTTTGATTTTATACGCATGAATATTCTTAATTTTGTTGATGAAAATCAATCTTAACTCATGATTACAGATACACATACTCATTTATATTCAGAACAATTTAATGACGATAGAAAAGCAATGATTCAGCGTGCAAAAGATGCTGGTGTTACTCGCTTTTTTATACCTGCAATAGATTCTACGTACACAGAAAAAATATTTACTTTAGAAAAAGAAAATCCTGATAATGTGTTTTTAATGATGGGGTTGCATCCAACATCAGTAAAAGAAAACTACTTAGAAGAATTAGCACACGTAAAAAAATGGATCGATAAAAAACAATTCTATGCCATTGGCGAAATTGGTATGGATTTGTATTGGGACAAAACTTTTTTAACGCAACAACAAGAGGCTTTTAAAACGCAAATTCAGTGGGCAAAAGAAAAGAAAATGCCTATAAATATACATTGTAGAAATGCTTTTGATGAAGTTTTTGAAGTGCTAGAATCAGAAAAAAGTGATGATTTAAGAGGGATTTTTCATTGTTTTACTGGCACATTAGAGCAAGCTCAACAAGCCATTTCTTACAATATGAAATTAGGAATTGGTGGTGTTGCCACTTTTAAAAATGGTAAAATTGATACCTTTTTAAACCAAATTGACATAAAACACATTGTACTAGAAACAGACGCTCCGTATTTAGCACCAACTCCTTTTAGAGGCAAAAGAAATGAAAGTGCATACTTAACAAATGTTGTTGATAAATTGGTAGATATTTACGGATTTTCTTACAACGAAATTGCAGAAATTACAACTCAAAATTCTAAAGACGTTTTTGGAGTTTGATGCAAGAAAAACAAACCACATATTACAAAACACCAATTGGTATTGCTGAAATTATTGGCGATAAAAACGGAATTCAATCTATTACAATTTTAGATGATGATTCAATTTCTGGCGAACTACTAAAGACAACAACTCCTGATGTTTTACAAGATTGCGTTACACAATTAGAAGAATATTTTAAAGGAGAAAGAGCCAGTTTTAATTTAACTGTAAATCCTAAAGGAACTCCTTTTCAGAAAAAAGTTTGGAAAGCTTTGTTAGATATTCCTTATGGAAAAACAAGAACGTATTTACAACAAAGTAAATTTTTAGGCGATGTAAAAGCCATAAGAGCAGTAGCTTCAGCAAATGGAAAAAACCCACTTTGGATTGTAATTCCTTGCCATAGAGTAATTGGTTCTGATGGTTCTTTAACAGGTTATGCAGGCGGAATTTGGCGTAAAAAATGGTTGTTAGCGCACGAAAATCCTGTAAAACAACAATCTCTTTTTTAATTGTATTTTCTTAAAACATAAAAACATATTTTTACGTTAGCTTCTTATAGTTTCTATGTTTAAAAAAATATTCTTTTATGTTATCCTTTTCTTTGGATTATCAATTCAGAGTCAATCTAAATCTACAGATTATAGAAAGAAAATTATTGAGGTAAAAAAAGATACCATTCAATTAGATTCTGTGGCTTTAAATCCGCAAGAATTCAAAATTTTTGATGATAAACAACAAATAATTCCTTCTAAGAATTACAACATCAACTTTGGCAAAGCCATCTTAATTATCAACTCAAAAAAATACAAAAAAATTACAGTTGAATATTTTAGATTGCCCGATTTTATCACCAAAATCTATACTCCTTTTGATGAAAAACTAATTTTACAAAGCAATACAAACCAAGGCCAATTATACAGTTTAACCACCAACAAAAAAAAATCAGACATCAAACTTTTTGATGGTTTACAAACCAGAGGATTTATAACACGAGGCATCACTTCTGGTAACAATCAAAATGCAGTTACCAATTCTGCATTAGATTTAGAAATATCTGGTAAACTTTCTAAAGAAGTAACTTTAAGAGCCAATATTTTTGATACTAATATTCCTGTTCAGAACAATGGAGTATCTCAAAACTTAACCGATTTTGATCGTATTTTTATAGAAATGTTTACTGATAATTGGCGAGTTAGAGCTGGAGATTTATCACTTAAAAACACAGAAACCTTCTTTTTTCCGTTTGCAAAACAAGTTTCTGGTTTAGAAGTAGAAGCCAATGTAAACAACAATTTAAAAGTGGCTGCATCTGGTGCTGTGGTTAGAGGTAAATTCAACACTTTTAATTTTACAGGTGTAGAAGGCAACCAAGGACCATATAAAATTTACGGTGCAAATAATGAGTCTGTAATTTTAATGATAGAAGGTTCAGAACAGGTTTATGTAAATGGTTCTTTAATAAAAAGAGGCGAAAACGAAGATTACACCATCAATTATAATTTGGGTGAAATTACCTTTAACACCACCTATCCTATTACAAATGATATGCGTATTTGGATAGATTTTCAGTACGCAGAAAGAAATTACACACGTTTTATTACCTATGATAAAGCCGAATATAAAGGAGAAAAATTTAGTATTGCTGGATATTTTTATTCTGAAAATGATGCTAAAAATCAACCTTTACAACAAAGTTTATCTACAGAACAAAAAGAAATTTTAGCCAATGCTGGTAATAACGAAGAGGCTATGTTTTCTGAAAGTGCTTTTATTGATGTGTTTGATGAAAATAAAATTCTCTACAAAAAAGTAACTGACGGAACACAAGAATATTTTGAATATTCTACCAATGAAAATGACGAATTATACACGGTAACTTTTACAAATGTTGGCACTAATAATGGAGATTATGTTTTAGATGATACTATTGCAACAGGAAGTATTTTTAGTTTTGTAGGCACAAATTTGGGTGATTATAGCCCAATTACAAGACTTGTTGCCCCAACAAAATCGCAATTATTTATTGTAAAATCTGAATTAAACACCAATAAAAAAACTAGTTTAGATACCGAAATTGCCATTAGTAACAGAGATGCCAATTTGTATTCTGCAATAGATGATGAAAACAATATTGCAGTGGCTGCAAAAATTAATTGGGAGCAGATTTTAATCGATAAAAGCTGGAAATTAACCAGTAAAATTAGCCACGAATATGCACAAGAAAACTTTTATTCTGAACAAGGTTATGAACCTGTTGAATTTAATAGAGATTGGAATATTTTAAGTAATAATGCTACCAAAAACTATTTTCAATCAGCGTTAAATTTAACCAATAAAAAAGAAAATTTTCTTAGTTATCAGTTTTACAATTTAACATACAACAATGGTTTTAAGGGAACTAAACATCAACTAAAATCGAAAATTAAAGCCAATGCAACTAGCTTTTTTGTTGATGGAAGTTTTTTATCTAACACCTCTAGTATAGAAGACAATTCATTTTTTAGAGCACAAGCAAAAGCAGAACATTCTCTTAAAAAAACTTGGCTGGGTGCGTTTATCAATTTCGAAACCAATTCTAGAAAAGACGTAACAACCCATCAATTTATAAATACAAGTCATCGTTTTAAAGAATACGAAGGTTATTTTGGTGTTGGAGATTCCACAAAAATATTTGCAATAATTGGTTATAATTTTAGAAATAACGACAGTATAAAATCGAATCAGTTTGCAGAAATTAATAACAGAAAAACAATTTATATAGATAGTAAACTTATCCAAAATAAAAACACCAATTTAAGTGTATATGCCAATTATAGAATTACAGAAAACAACTTTTCTGATGATGAAAAAGCACTAAACTCTAGAGTTGTTTTTAGTCAAAAATTGTTCAAAAATTTTATCAATTTAAATACAGTTTATGAAACTTCTTCTGGTAATGTAGCTCAACAAGATTATATTTATGTGCAAACAGAACCTGGATTGGGTTTTTATACTTGGATTGATTATAATAACGACGGAATTAAAGATTTTAATGAGTTCGAAATTGCACAATTTCAAGATCAGGCAAATTACTTGCGTTTGCCAAAACCAAATTTAAGTTTTATTGCTACTCAACGTGCCAAATTAAATCAATCTATAAACATAAATCCAAGAAATTGGGCTACTAAAACTGGTTTTAAAAAGTTGATTTCTCACTTTTACAATCAAACTTATTTAACTGTAGAAAACGAACAAGAAAGAACCGAAAATTCGTTTCAATTAAATCCTTTTGATTTTAATGAAAACTCATTAATTGGTTTGAATTTAAATATCAGAAATAGTTTGTTTTACAATAAAGATTTGCAAAAACACAGTATAACTTTCACTTATGGAAACTCGAAATTAAAACAACAATACATTATTGGTAATCAAGAAAATAACATCAACTTACATCAATTAGATTATGCACATAAATTTGCAGACTTCTGGTTGATAGACTTAATGACAAAAACATCAAAAAATAGTTTAGAAACAGAAAATTTCACAGACAGAAACTACGAAATTAATGCCAATGAAATTCAGCCAAAAATTAGTTTTTTATACAACCAAAACAATCGATTTTCTGCATTTTATCACTTTAAAAATAAACAAAACAAATTAGAAGATTTCGAAAAATTGAATCAACAAAAATTTGGAGTAGAATATTTTTACATCAGCAAAAAGAAAAATCAAATTTCTGCCAATGTAAATGTATTTTTAAATGATTTTACTGGAGACACCAACACACCTGTTGCCTACCAAATGTTAGAAGGTTTACAAGCAGGTAAAAATTATACTTGGAGTTTGTTATTTAATCGAAAACTAAACGCTTTTTTAAACCTAAATTTAAGTTATTTGGGTAGAAAAAGCGAGAACTCAAAAACCATACATACAGGTAGTATACAATTAAGAGCTAATTTTTAACTTATTAATTTTAAGGTTTGTAACAATTATCACATAATTAGTTAAATAAAAATCCGTAATTTGTAGTACGAAATGAAATTTATAGCAATAATACTATCTAATTTAATTCTTTTACAGAGTTTAAACATCAATTTAGAATCTTTTTCTAAGTTAGAAGTATTATTAGAACACGCTCAATATCATCAAGAAAAATATGGAGATAGTTTTTTAGAATTTTTATCTGAACATTATGGCGATAAAGATCTTTTGGCTACTAAAAACCATAAAGAACACGAGAATTTACCTTTTAAACATACCAATCACAACTGCACATATCACATTACAGATTTTAGCTTTGAAAACACGCTTTTTGAAATAAAAAAAAATATAGTTTTACAAACCAAACCTAATTATTCTTACAAAGAACTGCATTCAAATTTCGAAAAAACTTCTATTTTTCAACCACCCAAACAAGCATAAATACTTTTTAGATTATGAATCCTATTTAAACATAGGTTTTTTATTATTTCTTAAATTATTTATGAGTTATGTTAGAACACATTATAAAATTTAGCTTAAAACATAAGCTAATTATTTTCATTTTCACTGTTTTTATTATTGGTTTCGGATTTTTCTCTTTAACCCAAATTTCTATTGGTGCAGTGCCAGATATTACCAATAACCAAGTACAAGTAATTACTACATCTCGCAATTTATCTACACAAGATGTAGAACAATTTATAACCTATCCTGTAGAATTAGAAATGGCAAATTTACCAGGAGTCCAAGAAATTCGTTCCGTTTCAAAATTTGGGTTATCTGTAGTAACCATTGTTTTTGATGATGAAATGGGCACTTTTTTACCAAGACAATTAATTGCCGAAAAAATAAAATCTGCTTCTGAGAAAATCCCTAAAGGTTTTGGAACGCCAGAAATGGGGCCAATTACCACAGGTTTAGGCGAAATTTATCAATATATATTAGATGTAAAACCGGGCTATAAAGATCGCTATTCTCCTACTGATTTAAGAACTATTCAAGATTGGATTGTAAAACGTCAACTATCAGGAATCCCTGGTGTTGTAGAAGTAAATACTTGGGGAGGATTTTTAAAACAATACGAAGTTGCCATCAATCCAAATAAGTTAAATGCGATGCAAATTTCTGTATCAGAAATTTATGATGCATTAGAAAAAAACAATAGTGTTGCTGGTGGTGGATATATTGAAAAATCAAATGAAACATTTTTTATTCGGGGAGAAGGTTTAGTAAAATCTTTAGAAGATGTTGGTAATATTGTCGTTAAAAATGAAGGCATACCAATATACATAAAAGACATAGCAAAAGTTAGTTATGGAAGCGCAACTCGTTTTGGAGCGATTACAGGTAATGGCCAAGGAGAAAAAGTTCTGGGACAAATAATGATGCTTAAAGACGGAAACTCTAAAGCAATTATTGATGCTGTAAAAGAACGTGTAGCTTCTATAGAAAGTAGTTTACCAGAAGGAGTTTATATTAACGGATTTTTAGAACGTAGTGAATTAATTAACAAAACAACATTTACTGTAACTGAAAACTTAGTTTTAGGATCTCTAATTGTAATATTCGTTGTGGTATTATTATTAGGTAATCTGCGTTCTGGTTTAGTAGTTGCATCAGTTATTCCTTTAAGTTTATTATTTGCTATTTCTTTAATGAATATTTTTGGTGTTGATGCAAATTTAATGAGTCTTGGCGCTATCGATTTTGGAATTATAATTGACGGTGCTGTAATTATTGTAGAGTTTATTGCTTTTAGAATTATTAAAGAAAGTGACAAGTTAAAATCACTTTCATCAGAAGTAAAACAAGATAAAATTGATGCAATTACATTAAAAAGTGCTTCAAAAATGATGAATTCTGCCATTTTTGGGCAATTAATTATTCTAATTGTTTTTATTCCTATTTTATCATTAAGTGGTGTAGAAGGTAAAATGTTTAAACCAATGGCACTTACTTTCAGTTTTGCATTAATTGGTGCTATGCTATTGTGTTTAACCTATGTACCAGTTGTTTCTTCTTTATTTTTAAAACCTAATAAACAAAGTGATAAAAATATTTCTATACGTTTAATGAAAATATTAAACGCTTTCTATAAACCTATTATTACTTGGGCTTTACAACACAAAAAAATTGTAATAGGTTTATCTATCATTTTATTAGCAACAAGTGGTTGGTTGTTTAACAAAATGGGAGGCGAATTTGTACCCACTTTAGATGAAGGAGACTTTGTTATTCAGCCTGTACTAAAAACAGGAACTTCTCTTGGAAAAACCATTGAAATTACTACTAAAATAGAACAGATTTTACTTAGTAATTTCCCTGAAGTAGAACAAGTGGTTAGTAGAATTGGTGCAGCAGAAGTACCTACAGACCCAATGTCTATGGAAGAAAGTGATGTTATCATAAAATTAAAACCAAAAAAAGAATGGATTTCTGCAAAAAGTAAAGATGAATTAGCAGATAAATTTAAAGAAGCTTTAGCTATAATTCCAGGAATGGAAGTAGAATTTACACAACCTATAGAAATGCGTTTTAATGAACTAATTACAGGTGTTAGAGCAGATATTGCAATTAAAATATTTGGTGAAGATTTATCAGTTTTAGCTACAAAAGCAGATCAAATAAAATCACTTATTAAAGATGTAAATGGTGCATCTGACATTATTATTGAAAAAGTAGAAGGCTTGCCACAAATGAGTGTTACTTATAACAGAAGTAAAATTGCACGTTATGGTTTAAATATTTCAGAAGTAAATCAATTAATTACAATGGGCTTTGCTGGTGGAACAATTGGTAATGTTTTTGAAGGTGAAAAACGTTTTGATTTAGTAATTCGTTTAGATAAAAATAATAGACAAAATTTAGCAAGTCTTAAAAACTTATACATAGACACACCAAAAGGCAATAAAATTCCTTTAAGTGAATTAGCAGATATTAAATACACAACTGGACCTGCAAAAATATCAAGAGACGATACAAAACGTAGAATTGTAGTTGGTATAAACGTAAGAAATAGAGATTTACAATCTGTTGTAAATGATGTAAAAACTATTATTGATAGTAATCTTAAATTACCTGTTGGTTATACGATTACTTATGGTGGACAATTTGAAAATTTACAAAGTGCCAAAGATCGTTTAACAATAGCTGTGCCAATTGCACTAGCCTTAATCTTTCTATTACTTTATTTTGCTTTTAATTCTGTAAAGGAAGCTTTATTAGTATATTCTGCTATTCCGCTTTCTGCAGTAGGTGGTGTTTTATTATTATGGTTAAGAGATTTACCTTTTAGCATTTCTGCAGGTGTTGGTTTTATTGCCCTTTTTGGAATTGCAGTTTTAAATGGAATTGTGCTTATAGAATATTTTAAAGAACTCAAAGAAGAAGGCTTTAAAGATATTAATGAACGGATAAAAAAAGGAACATCTGAACGTTTAAGACCTGTGTTACTAACAGCGTCTGCAGCAGCATTAGGCTTTTTGCCAATGGCTATTTCTACAAATGCTGGTGCAGAAGTTCAACGTCCGTTAGCAACTGTAGTTATTGGTGGTTTAATTACAGCAACCATTTTAACCCTTATTGTTTTACCTGTTTTATATGCTTGGTTTGAAGAAAGAAAATCAATTAAATTAAATAAAGCAGCTATTATAACAATTATTGGTTTTTTATCTGTAGTTAACACAAATGCACAATCTAAATTAACAATCGAAGAAACTTTAGATTTGGCAATAAAAAATAATGCAAGTTTAAAGGCTTCTAATTTAAAAGTAGAGGAAGTGAATGCGTTAATTGGAAATGCTTTCAGTTTTGATAAAACTTCTGTTTATTATAATTATGATGAAAATAATTTAGCGATTAACAACCAACCTTTAAAGGTTTTTGGTATTGCGCAAGATTTTAAATTCCCAACAATTTATTTTGCTGATAAAAAAGTAAACAAAGCAAAAGCCAACATAGAAAAAATGCATTATAACGTGCAGTTACAGCAAATTAAAAAAACGGTTTATGCTAATTATTATCAATTAAGTTATGTAAAGAATAAAGCCAAAACATATCAATTTTTAGATAGTTTGTATAAAGATTTTGCAAGAAAAGCAAAACGTAAATTTGAATTGGGTGAAACTAATTATTTAGAAATGATTACCGCAAAATCTAAACAAAAACAGTTAGAAACCCTTTATAAACAAACCTTGCAAGAAGTTCAGTTTTCTAAAGAACAATTAAAAGGTGTTGTGCAAGTAGATGACTTAGATATAATAGATTTACCACTTCAAAAATTACAATTACAACAAATTGAAACAAAAGATAATTTAGGATTTCAATATTTTGAAAATGCCAAAGAATATCAAAACGCAGTGTATAAAAAAGAAAAACAAAGTCTATTACCAGGTATTAGTTTAGAATATTTTCAAGGCACAAATAGTCTATTAAACACAAATGTAAACGGATATCAATTCGGACTTAAAATTCCTTTATTATTTTCGGGAAATGCTACAAAAATAAAAGCTTCAAAAATTGCTAGAGAAATTATTTCTGAAGAACAACAAGATTATAAAGTAAAATTAGATGCAGAATACAAGTCGCTTTTAGCAACTTTAGAACAGTATAAAGAAGCTATCAATTACTATAAATCACAGGGTAAAAAGCTTAAAAACGAAATTATAAAAACTGCCAATAGAACTTTTAAAGAAGGCGAAATTGACTTTTTTCAATACATACAAAGTTTAGAAACTGCTACAGATATTGAATTGTCTTATTTAGATAATTTAAATACTTATAATCAAACCATTATCAATATTAATCATCTTATTTTAAATATTTTTTAAAAATGAAAAATTTATATATCATATTATTTTCATTCGCTTTTTTAGCCTGTGGAAACCAAGATAAATCCACAGAAACAGATACAAAAACTAGTTTAAATTCTGATGAAATTAGAATTAGTAAAGAACAGTTTGATAGTGAAAAAATGCAATTAGGTACTTTAACAGAACAAATTTTTAATACAACCATAAAAGTTAATGGCACTATAGATGTACCACCAGAAAACAAAGCAAGTGTTAGTACTTTTGTTGGTGGTTCTATTACTAAAATTCCTTTGTTAATTGGTGATAAAGTAAAAAAAGGGCAATTAGTAGCCACTTTAAAAAACACTGAATTTATAGAAATTCAACAACAATACTTAGAAGTTACTGCCCAACTAAATTTTCTTAAAAATGAATATAACAGACAAAAAACTTTGTTTGATGAAAAGATTACTTCGCAAAAAAACTATCTAAAAGCAGAGAGTGTTTATAAAAGCAATTTGGCTATTTATAATGGATTACGTAAAAAACTACAAATGATGAACATCAATCCTAGTAAAGTTGAAAAAGGACAAATTACATCAACAATAAATTTATATGCGCCAATAAATGGTTATGTAACCAAAGTAAATGTAAGTAATGGTACGTTTGTATCTTCAGCAAATGAAATAATGGAAATTATAAATACAGACCATATTCATTTAGAATTAACTGTTTTTGAAAAAGATATTTTAAAAATTAAAAAAGGCCAAAAAATAACATTTCAAATTCCAGAATCTTCAGATAATGTCTATTATGCAGAAGTACATTTAGTAGGCACTTCTATAAATAACAACAGAACCATTAAAGTTCATGGGCATATAGATGAAGAAGAAAATACCAATTTTATTTCTGGAATGTTTGTTGAAGCCGAAATTATTTCTGATTCAAAAAAAGGAATATCATTACCAAAAAGTGCAGTTCTAAAAAATGAAAATGATTATTTTACTTTAGTTTTAGAGAATATAACAGAAAATAACTATCACTTTAAAAAAATAAAACTAGATCTTGGCTTACAAGATGATGAATATTTTGAAATAACAAATTATGAGCTATTAGAAAATAAAAAAATACTTGTCAATAATATTTTTATGATAAGTAATATGTAATTATTGGAGGTTTTGATAAAAAAACAGATACTAAATTTAAAGTATTTTTTTTAATAACAATGGTATGCTTTTTGATATTTTAGCTAACTTAAACTTTTAAAAAAAAATCAACCAATGAAAAAAATTACTTTTATTATTTTAGTATTTGTAACTACAATTACTTTTGCACAAGAAAAAGAAGAAAATTATCCGCAAGACATCAATAAAAAAACAGAAATTAAAATTAACGCTTTAACTTTAGTCGCTGCAAAATGGATTGATGTTTCTTACGAGCGTTTAATTGATGAAGAGTCTTCTTACGGAATTGCAGCTACAATAAATACAGATAGAGATGATAGTGATTTAAATTATTCGCTTACACCTTTTTACAGACGTTATTTTTCGGGCAATTTTGCACGAGGTTTTTTTGTAGAAGGTTTTGGTATGTTGTACTCTGCAAGAGACTATTATTATGATTATTATGATCACTACGACTATTATAGTAATTCTGATAACTTTGAAACTGGCTTTGGTTTAGGTATTTCTATTGGAGGAAAATTTGTTTCTAAAAAAGGTTTTACCACAGAATTAGTTTTAGGTGTGGGGCGTAATTTTTCTGAAAATAGTTATGATGATGCTATTGGTAGAGTTGGAATTTCTGTTGGATACCGTTTTTAAAAGCATTCGTCTATAAAATAAGTTTAGTAATTACATCGTTAAAAGCTAAAAGACAATTTATGAAAAAATCAATTTTAATATTTGCACTTTTCATTAGCGCAATCACTTTTTCTCAAAGAGAATTTAAATTAGATATTGCTGATGCTCTAATCATAAAAACTCTAGATTTTTCTTATGAAAACTATATAAATGAAGAATCTTCTTTTGGTATTTCTGTACAATTTAATTTAGAAAAACAAGAAGTAGATTTTAGATACAATGAGAATATGATGATAACTCCTTATTACCGTCATTATTTTACAACTGAGTATAATTGGAACTTTTTTGGTGAAGGTTTCTTCGGAATTAATTCTGGTAAAAAAGAGTCTGTAGAAGATTCTGATATTTATGACATAGAATATACAGATGGTGCTTTAGGTGTTGCAGTGGGTACAAAATACATCTCTAATGGAGGTCTAGTAATTGATTTATATGGTGGTTTAGGACGTAATTTATTTGGATCAGAATCGCCTGTAATAGTTCCAAGAATTGGATTTAATGTTGGTTGGAGGTTTTAAAATCAGTTAGCAGTTAGCTAAAAAATAAAATCCTCATCAATATAAAAATTGATGAGGATTTCTTTTTAATATTATTCAGAAATTAAGCTTCCATTTTTTTTAACCAGGTCTTTACATCAACCTCAGCTTTTATAATAGCTCTTAATTCAGAGATTTTAACTCTTTTTTGCTCCATAGAATCTCTATGTCTAATAGTAACAGAATTATCTTCTAAAGAATCGTGATCTACAGTAATACAAAAAGGAGTTCCTGCAGCATCTTGCCTTCTATAACGTTTACCAACTGCATCTTTTTCATCATAAAACACATTAAAATCCCATTTTAAGTCTTCCATAATTTGTTTTGCAACTTCTGGCAAACCATCCTTTTTAACCAATGGTAAAACTGCTGCTTTAAATGGTGCTAAAACTGCTGGCAATTTTAAAACCGTTCTTGTTGTTCCGTTTTCTAATGCTTCTTCTTGTAAAGAATTAGAAAAAACTGCTAAAAACATTCTATCTAAACCAATAGAAGTTTCTACTACATAAGGCACATAACTTTTGTTTTCTGTATGATCGAAATATTGTAATTTTTTACCAGAATATTCTTCGTGAGCTTTTAAATCGAAATCAGTTCTAGAGTGTATGCCTTCTAATTCTTTAAATCCGAAAGGAAAATTAAACTCAATATCTGCTGCTGCATCTGCATAATGCGCTAATTTATCATGGTCGTGAAAACGATAGTTTTCTGCTCCCATTCCTAAACTTAAATGCCATTTTAAACGTGTTTCTTTCCAGTTTTCGTACCATTCTTTTTGCGTACCTGGTTTTACAAAAAATTGCATTTCCATTTGTTCAAACTCACGCATTCTAAAAATAAACTGTCTTGCAACAATCTCATTTCTAAAAGCTTTACCAGTTTGCGCAATTCCGAAAGGAATTTTCATTCGCCCAGTTTTTTGCACGTTTAAAAAGTTTACAAAAATACCTTGAGCGGTTTCTGGACGTAAATACACTTGTGTAGAACTCTCTG